>Ga0315268_10000013_pt1 | contig 190574 bp, 170 predicted proteins | sample C1_top_MG_FD_204535 | JGI IMG/M metagenome (GOLD analysis project Ga0315268, IMG submission 204535) | Sediment microbial communities from Yellowstone Lake, YNP, Wyoming, USA - C1_top | ecosystem: Environmental > Aquatic > Freshwater > Lake > Sediment | place: USA: Wyoming | collected 2017-08-01
GAGGAGTACAATCACGACCGGCCTCATCGCGGAATCCGAAATCGCACCCCGCACGAGGCCTTCTTGGCTTTTGCAGGTGTACTAAAAAACGAGACCCTGACTGTCTAAATTAGAGGGGGGCACTACATCAGTGCGAATCAGATGCAACAAGTGATCGGGGCGGCGGACGAACCGTTTGCCACCTTGCTCACGGTGCTATCGATGACCGGGCTGAGGATCGGGGAGGCGCTTGGATTGTTGGTGTCTGACCTGGATTTCCGGAAACGAGTGATTCAAATTCGGCGCTCGGTCTACATGGGCATCCTGCAAACTACGAAAAGTAGAGCAAGCATTGCAGACTTGCCCATGCCTGCGGCGCTCGAATCTCGGCTGAAGGACTTCCTGGTCAGCAAATGGCGGCAGAATGAAATCGGGTTGCTGTTCTGCAATCGGAACGGCAAACCGTATTCTGCGAATAAACTTCGGGAGAAAAAACTGCACCCAATCCTCGATACGCTGAAGATTCCTCGCTGTGGCTTCCACGCTATACGCCACGGTGTCGCGTCTGAGCTTATCGATAGCGGGGCACCTCTCACCGTTGTCCAAGCGCAGATGCGGCACTCGGACGCAAGAATCACGCTAGGCCGCTATGGTCATGTTGTTGGGGATAGCCAAAGAAACGCAGTCGCCGCGCTGGCGCAGAAGATTGCCCGGCCTGAACTGTTGATTCCAATTGTTGATATCAACAATTCAACGACTGTACCCGTGAACTAAGTTGCTCTAAGAAAACAAGTTGCTGGTAGGGGCGGTGGGGATTGAACCCACGACCTTCGGCTTAAAAGGCCGCTGCTCTACCACTGAGCTACGCCCCTGCAACGAGCAGTGATTCATTCTATCGGATACGGACGGGAGCCGCAAACCGGAGCGCAGATATTGTTGAAAGCAAAAAGGATGAGGAAACCTTCGGGAGCGGGTGTACATCATAGGAACGGAAGGGTTCGAGGGGGCGGTTCGCCTGAGGACCGGATGTATACTGGGTTGGAAGAAGACTGCGGGGGTAGACCTATGAGCTTGATCCGGAGAAACTTAGCGGGATGGGCACTGGCGGCGCTGGTGGCGTGGCCGGTTTACGGCGCGACGCAAAGCGCGCAGACGCAGGAGCCCGCTCCAGCGGCAGCTACGAAGCAGGAGCAGCCCGCGGCCAAGGCGCCGGATGCGCCAAAGACTACGGATACGGCGAAGCCGGCGGATGCACCGGCGGGGCAGGCGGGCACGAAGCAAGAGGGTACGCCGGCGCCGGCACTGCCGGCGGCAGGACAGGCTAACGGGACAGCGCCGGGACAAGCGAGCGGCGCGGCGGGAGCGCAAGGAGCGAGTCCAACAACTACGCCCGCGGCGGCGGCCGCGCCCGAGCAGAAGCCAGTGGCGCAGCAGGAGCAGGTGCACCCGAAGAATTCCAAGGAAGATGTGGATGCCATCGGGAACCGGGACGTCGGCAAGGGCTTGAATTTTTATTCACTGGAGCGGGAAATCGCGCTGGGGAAGCAACTGGCGCAGCAGGTGGAGCACTCGGCGAAGATGGTGGACGATCCCATCGTGACGGAATACGTGAACCGGGTGGGGCAAAATCTGGTGCGCAATTCGGATGCGCGAGTTCCCTTCACCATCAAGGTGATTGACTCCGACGAAGTGAATGCGTTCGCGCTGCCGGGCGGATTTTTCTACGTGAACAGCGGACTGATTCTGCGGGCGCAGGAGGAGTCGGAACTGGCCGGGGTGATGGCGCACGAGATCTCGCACGTGACGGCGCGGCACGGAACCAAGGAAAACACCAAGGGGCAGATCCTCCAACTGGCGACGATTCCGTTGATTCTGCTGGGGCCGGGCGGGTGGGCCGGGTATGGAATCTACCAGGCCACGAACTTCGCGCTGCCCATGACCTATTTGAAGTTTTCGCGAGACGCGGAACGGGAAGCGGATTTTCTGGGGCTGCAGTATATGTACAAGGCGGGATACGACCCCAATGCGTACGTCACATTTTTCGAGCGCATCCAGGCGGACGAGCGGCGGCGGCCGGGGACGATCCCCAAGGTATTTTCGAGCCATCCACCGACGCCGGAACGAATCGCCAACTCACAGAAAGAGATCGCGCGAATCCTGCCGGCGCGGGACGAATACATCGTGACCACATCGGAATTCGATCAGGTGAAGGCGCGGCTGCGGGGGCTGACCTACGCGCGCAAGGCCAAGGACAACGATCCCAGCAAGCCGACGCTGCGCACCAAGACGGAAAAGCAGAAGGACAAGAAGACGCAGCCGGCGAACGGAACCGATCCGGCCAGCGACGATGGCCGGCCCACGCTGAAGCGGCGGCCGGATGACACGCCGTAGAGAAACGCGCGGCGTAATCGAAATGGAAAGACTGACAAGAAAGGCGCCCTCGGGCGCCTTTCTTGTTTTCGTTCAGTTCTTGTCGCCGAAGCCATGCTTCTGGCGGCAGAGGCGGCAGTAGGTGGGCGGTTCGGAATTGTCCACGTTATGTTTTACGGACGGGACGGTGCGGAGATAGGCGAAGATGGATTTCAGGTCGTCGTCGGTCATGTTGCGGAAATAGCTGAAGGGCATGAGGGGGTTCAGTTCGCGGACGCCGCCGGAGGCGTGGCCGGTGCGGATGGTTTTGATGAACATGGCATCGTCGTAGTGGGAGATGCCGGAAGGGTCGGAGGTGATGTTGGGAGTGACGACGTCGCCCCAGTCGCCCGTCAAACGCAGGCCGCCGCCAAACATGGTTCCGGGCACAAGGATGCGGTGTTCGTCGAATGTCGAGTGGCAGTCATAACAGGCCGCCAGGCGCACCAGATACCAGCCGCGGCGCAAGCGCGGCGATGAAGGATCGGGCTGGGGAGGGGCCAGCTCCGGGTGCATATTCACTTCGACCTTGAAGGGAAGATTGGTCTTGGGAAGAGGATTCATAACCGCGGGAACCGAGCGCAGGTAGACGATGATGGAAGCAACGTCTTCGTCGGCCATATCCTGAAAAGCCCAATAGGGCATGAAATCGAAGAGGGCGCGGCCATCGTGACCGATGCCGTGGCGAATGGCGCGCTCGAACTGGGCGTCGGTCCAGGAGCCCGCGCCGGTTTCTTTGTCGGGTGTGAGATTGGGGCAGACGAGGCCCGGAGGCAATGCCCTGCCATTCAGAGCTTCGTTCTTGGCTTCGTGGCCGGCCCCTTTCCGTCCTGGAACGGGCTGGCCGAAGCTATGGGCAAAATCCGTATCGGAGTGGCATCCAAAGCAATGGCCGGGGCCTTCCACAAGATAGTGGCCGCGTGCGAGGCGTTCCGGAGACGGCGCGGCGCGGAATTCCGCGGGCGGCATCGTGCTTTGAGGAGGATGAGGACCGGCCAAGGCGGCCGCGAAGGCGATGAAAAGCAGAGAGATCGTGAGTGAAACAAAAGGCCCGAAGCGCATCGTGCATACCCCCAAGAAATGCGGTCAACCAGGGACCGGGCCGGAAAGCTCGCGCAGCGTATCAGATAACTGAATATCGAACAAGGAAATATAGAGAGAAAAGGAGAACGATCAGCTGCGGCGGGGTTCTTCGGTGAGGTGGGGAACGCCAATGCGGCGCATTTCCTCGGCGTAGTATTTGCGGAAGAGGACGTCCCACTCCTCGCTGCCTTCGAGGATTTCCTTTTTCTGGGAAGTGATCTTTTTGCGGACCTCGGCGTCGACTTTTTCCTCTTCGCGCATGAGAGCCTGGAGAATGGTGATGACCTGGTTGCGGATGGTCTCGCGGTCTTCGATGAAGTCCACATCCGGGCTGGCGACCAGGACGTCGGTAATCTGGTGCGAGAGGCGGATGATTTTTTCGCGGCTGAGTCGCATTCCTCTTCCTGAGCTCCTGAACACTGCAACGGTGAAACGGTATAACAGAACTTCTGAAACGGCTTCCCTGCCGCCTAGCGCAAAATCAGCTTGCGGTCGCGAGCGAGCTGCTGCTTGGCCTTCTTAAACATTTCCTGATAAGAGACGCCGGTGCGGCGCATCTCGTCCTGATGCTGCATGAGAATCTCGCGGACTTCGTCGTTCAGGCGGTCCTCGATGGAGAGTTCCTCTTGCATGGCGTGGCGCACGCGCAGGGCCACGGCTTCGGTGGCGTTGTGCTCCTTGATTTCAATCATTTCCGATTCCACCAGGCGCTTGACGGCTTCGGTGGAGATGTAGGCGACGAAATCGCGAGAAAGCAGCATCCGGGTTCCATCCTGTGCGCAACGGCAAAACAAGAGTGTACTGGGGGAGGCGGAAAAGCGCAAGGAAGAGGCTGTGGAAACAGGGGTTGGCAGCGGGCGGCCATGGGTCAGCTTCCGATTCACGCGTCAATCAGGCATCGGCCGGAACGACCCGCCATCAGGGAAACTCGGGCGCCCGATAGGTGTCCTGGCCTCCCATGACCGTGAGAAGAACCTTCGTGTTCAAGATTTCCTGCGGCGGGGAGGACAGAATATCTTTGGACAGCACAACGAAATCCGCCAGCTTCCCCGGGCTCAGCGTGCCCCGGACATCTTCATCGAAGCTGGCGTAGGCTCCGTCACGCGTGTAATGTCGCAGAGCGGCCTCCACGGAAATGCGTCCCGCGGGGTACCAGCCGCCCGCAGGAGATCCTTCCGGCGTCATGCGCGTGACCACGCAATAGATCGCCGGCAACGGAGCAAACGAGAAAACGCCCCAGTCGCTGCCGAAGGCCTGCACCACTCCGGCATCGTCATAAATCTTAAAGGAATCCGCATGGGAGGCGCGCTCCGGGCCGAGCAGGACCGCAAAATTCTTCAATACCGTGGCGTCGGGATTCGCGAACATGGCCTGCGTCGAGGCAATGACCCCGAGTTGTTTGAAGCGCGGCAGGTCGGAAAGCAGCGGGACTTCCGCATGCTCCACGCGATGGCGCCGCCCCGTCGTTCCGTTCGCCTTGGCCGCATACTCAAAGGCATTCAGCGCCATGTGGATGGCCTTGTCGCCGATGGCGTGCAACAAAACCTGAAATCCTTCTTTGTCGTAGAGGGCTACGGTTTTGTTCAAATCATCCTGCTCCCAGAACGGGATGCCGCTGCCGCCGCCCACGTACGGCTCAAACATCGCGGCAGTTCTGGCGTCGACCGTTCCGTCCAAAACTCCTTTGATGGCTCCGAACTTCAGCAGTGGCCCCTGGAACGTCTCGCGGAGCTCCCTGTATTTGGCCAGGTCCGCCTCGGTCAGAGGCGTTTCCAGTTTGTGATTTCTCGGAGCGCCTCCCTCGTTGGGCAAAAGGGGAGGAGCAAAACGAAAGCGCAGCTTCAAGGCTCCTCTACTGGCGGCCCGCTCGTAGAGGCTGAAATTGTCCAAGTTTGTAAACGCATCTTGTACGGACGTCAGACCGGCTTCCGCTGCTTCGTTCATGTGCTGAAGCAAGGCTTGATAACGGTCCTCGGCCGATTCCGGAGGAATATGGCTTTCAATGAGCCTTTGTGCGGCTTCCTTGAATTCGCCGGTGGGTTCCCCGCCGGCATCTTTCATGAGGTGCCCGTTCGGCGGGTCCGCTGTAGCGCGCGTAATTCCGGCGATTTCGAGCGCCTTGGAGTTGGCAATGCCCATGTGTCCGTCGCGCTCGGTCACGTAGACGGGGCGATCGGAAATCACGGCATCAATATATTTCTTGTCCACGATTTCATTGGGAAAAGCCGAATAGCCCCAGCCCTGTCCCGTGATCCAGGGAAGCCGGGGATGCGCTTTGGCGAAGTCCGCGAGGCGCTGCTGAAACTCCTTCAGCGTCTCCGTCCCGTGCAGGTCCACTTCCTTCACCGACCCCCCGGGAAAATGGAGGTGAGAATCCTGAAACCCGGGAACGAGCAGGCGGCCCTGTAAATCGACGACGGCCGTATCCGGGGAAGCCAGCGCGCGGATTTCCTGGTTGGAGCCGACGGCCAGGATTTTTTCGCCGCTAAGCGCCAAGGCCTCTGCACGGGGCCGGGCGTCGTCCGCCGTCCAGATTCTGGCATTCACAAAGATGCGGTCGGCATGCGGCCGAGGCGTCTGCGCGGATGCGGCCATGCCCAGGAATATCGAAACAACGAATACAAGGAGCAATTTACCCCGCATGGAAAGCCTCCTGGAAGAACTCTTGCGCGGCACACCCGGCAAAATACCGCTCTGCCTGCCGCTAAAAAAATCACTTATCGTTCCGCGGTACATGGTACACCTGTCTCAATTATTCGAAACACCGGGAAGCGATATTCCTTTCGCGCACTCCGGGCGCCCGGCAGGGATGCCCTGTCGTAGCAGGTGTGGACAGCAGCGTTGACCGCCGCGAGGGCATACGATACTGTAGAGAAAGTACGGGAAGGGCGGTTAGCTCAGTTGGTTAGAGCGCCTGCCTTACAAGCAGGAGGTCGCAGGTTCGAGCCCTGCACTGCCCACCATCCTCCGCAGAAAATCCGCAGACACAATCTCTCACCGAACAGAGCACTTCCCTTTTGATCGAAGAAGGAAATCGTTTAGCGCGGGGCCGGATCGCGGAAGGCTTCGGGCGGGTCGAGGTAGCACTGCTGCCAGAAGGCTTCCTCGGAAAGAGTTCCAGACTTCCATTGCTGGAGAGCGGCGAGCGTTGCGGCGGCCTCGCCGCCGTCGGCGGCGTCGAGGATGAGCACGACGCCGGCGATGGGCGCGGCGGCGGATTTATCAGCAAGAGCCTTCCAGAGAACAGATTTGGCGAAGAGGCGGCGGGCCTGCGTGGAGCTATCTTTAATAGATAGCGGCTGTGCGGCCGGCTGCATCCAGATGATTTTTACAGTTTTGCCTTGCAGCGGTTCCCACTTGCCGGGAAAGAGGCCGGACTCTTCGCTAATGACCAGATAGGAAGGTTTTTCCGTGGATGGCGCCGCTTCGGGAGAGACCGGCTTGCCGGAGGGAGCGAGAAAACCTTCGGGAAGATCGAGTTGCGCGCGGCGAATCCAGCCGCGGCTGGGGCCGGAGATTTGCACGTGGACCCAGGCGGGTTCGAGGTCCAGAATTTCAAACTCATCGTGAATGTCGGCGGCAAAGAGAACGCGCGCGCCATCCTGCGGCTTGGCCAGGACGGGAGTGCCGGACTTGCGGACGATGGCGAGATTTTTGGGATAGACCTGGGAGCGCTGGAGTTCGAGCAGGGATTGCAGCTCGGTGTTGAGCTGCTGCATGCGTTTTTCGGAGGCTTCCCGCTGTTTGCGCAGCCTCTCAGTCTCTTCCCCGGCGGGCGAGGAAATGGCGGCGGGCTTGATTTCACCGGAGGGGGCAGCCGCGGCGGAACCGTAATTGCGCACGCCGGGTGAGGGAATATCCAGCTTCAAATTCGGCCGGGGGGTGCCGGCGGCCGGAGCGGGGCTGGGAGCAACGCTCGGAGCGGCGGGCGGCGGGGCGGATTTACCATCAAGAGCTTCGGCGAGGCGATCGAGATAATCGTTTTCGAGGCGGCCGTTGGAAGGCAGCGCGCGATAGCCGGCTTCGGCGGGATTCGCGGAGGCGTACCAGGCGGTGATTTTGGCGGTGACGCGCACGAGGGCGTCGCCGGTGACGCGGGGAGTAATTTGAACGGAGCACTGGTAATAGGCGCGCTCGAAACGATCGAGCGGCTGCTCCACGTTGCCGACAAAACCGTCGAGAACGGGCAAGCGGCCGCTGGAGGATGTGCGCAGGGCCTGCACCGCTTTTTCGATCTCCATCTGCGAATGGCGGAAGATGCGCTCGGCGGGAGCGTCCTGGGCGGAAACGGTCGTTGTGCAGGCAAGTACGAAGGCAGCCAGGAAGAGGCCGCGAGCAAAGAAGCGAGTGCGTTTCCTGGGGCGCGAGAAAATCATGGCAGGGGCTCCACCTGGTCGCGGCGGACCCAGCCGCGCTGCCCGTTGGGCGTCTCGATTCCATACCAATGCGGAGTAATGATCAGGAGAACGACTTCGGTGTAAGCGGTGAGCGGCTGCAGCGAAGCGGAGCTTTGAAAGGGAGCGGATTTGAGCGGCGCGCCGGGGTCCTTGATGCGGGCTTCGATCTGGTGGCGCAGATCGCGGATGCTTTTTTCGAGGTCCTGCACGGAGGATTGCGCGGCATCGAGGCTCGCGGCGGCTTCAGCGCGATTGCGTTGCTCCGATTGGCGCGCGGCCTCTTCCTCTTCGCGTTTGGCGCGGGCCTCCTGGGCTTCCTGCGCTTGCAGTTGCGCCGCCTGGAGACGCTCCTGAATGGCCTTGAATTCGCTGGATTCCACCGTGCCGTCGGAAGGATGAGCGCTGCGGCGGGCGGTCTGGATGAAGACGGCGTCAATGCGCAAGCGGGTGCGCTGCGGATTGATGCTCTGGACGATATAACGCACGGTGATGGTGCCAATATCGCCGCTTTCCTTGAAATGGCGCGGGGCGATGACTTCCGCGCGGACTTTGTAGAAGACTTTTCCTTCGCCCTCCCACTTTCCAAAATAGGAAGAAGAAGAGGCTTCGGCGGCGCCCGTCAGCGTCTTTTCATGCTCGAACTGGTAGGTGCCGTGGATGATCTGGTCGCGCACAACGGCCTGGACGGCGGGCAGGACCTCGCTTTCCGGAGCGGTGATTTCGGTGACAAAGCCTGGTCCTTCCGGGCCTTTTTCCTTGGGTGAGGGCCAAGAGAGCGCTGGAGCAGCCAGCAAGGAGACAAAGGCAAGAAGAGCGATCCCTCTTCTTGAAAAACACTTCCTGTGCCCGGCACAGTTTATTGCCTTATGTAAGCTTTTACCGGTCATGAGCTTCCTGGATGTGTTCATAGAGATTCCCAAAGATGTTCAGAGCGAATGCCAGCGGCATCTTACTAGGAAAGAGGGCAAAGCGGAACAGCTGTTGGCAATTCCCAAATGGGAAACAAGAAAAAATGGCGGCTTTGCGTACGAATAATTACAGAGTAATGGCTCTAGTACTCCCGTGATGATCAAAAAAATTTCCCATGCGATTCACATTTTACTTGCTTTCCAATTTGGTCCGACAGTAATATCCCCCCGCACTGCTCGGGCCGTGGTCGCTTGAGTGATTTTTCCGGCAGGTTAAGTCTTGCAAATGAACAATGAAACAGGGATTGCCAGTCAAGGTCATCTATTTTAGAGGAGGCGGTATGTGGTTGCGGGCTTCCAAGAAAACAGAAAACAGACGGGCGGCGTGCTCCTCCCTCCGCGGCAGCGCATTTCTGATTGCGGCGATTCTTCTGGGCAGCGTGCTGCTGCAGCCGAAGGCGGAGGCGATCCCCGCGTTCGCGCGGAAGTACGGACTGCCCTGCTCGGCCTGCCATGAGGCGTGGCCCAAGCTGAACAACTTCGGGCAGACGTTCAAGGACAACGGCTATCAACTGGGCAACGACCGCGACGCTCCCATCTGGCAGCAGCCGGCGTACTGGCCGGTGGCCATGCGCATCACGCCGCACTGGCACCGGGTGAGCACGGATCACGTGGAAGTCGTGGACCCCAACGATTCCGAGAACATCCTGGTGCAGCGGGTGACGACGCACGGGTTTGATATTGGGGGACTGGATATCCTGACCGGCGGCACGCTGGCCAAGAACATTTCCTTCATGCTGGTCCCATCCGTCGAAGGATCGGGCTCCGGACTGGGATTCGAATCCGCGTTTGTGCGCTTCGACAATCTATTGAAAAGCTCCTGGCTCAACGTCAAGGTGGGCAAGTTCGAGCTGGACAACATGCTTTCGGAAAAGCGCGTCCTGACTCTTTCCTATGTCGGCGGCGGTTACCAGCTCTATCACTTTATCCCCCCCGGCGAAACGCTCAATGGATTTGGAATCGGAGACAACCAGCTGGGGATGGAGCTGATGGGCCATTCCAAGAACGATTACACGCGGTTCTCCATCGCCATGCTCAGCAGCAATGATGGCAACGTGGGACTGCCCAACGGCCATGGCTACGACGGCTATATGACGTTCAGCCAGGCGTTCAATGCGGGAAGCCTGGGGCTGCAGCGCGTGGGCGCTTTTGCCTATGTGGGTCGCGCGCCGACGTATTTCCTGGGCGGCACAGACGGATCCACGCTGGATGGCCTGGGACAGAAGTCCTTCTATCGCGCCGGCTTCTTCGGGATGTGGTACGTCAACAAGTTCGACGTGACCACGATGTATATGCGCGGCGGGGAAAGCGCCTTCCTGGCCAACAATACCGCGGCCAACACGCCGCTGGACCCGGCGGCCCGCGGAGCGCAGTGGAACGGGATGCTGATCGAGCCGCACTACACGGTGCATCCGCAATTGATCGTGCTGGGGCGGTATGAATTGATCCGCATGTCGCGCCAGGCCATGACCACAAACGCCCCGGATTACGGCGATCTGGACATCTTCACCATCGGCTACCGCTATTACCCGTTCATGACCAGCCGGGCCGGTTTTGCCTTTCACAACGAATATTCCCAGATGCGGCAAAAGGGCACGGGGCCAGCCGGACCTCTGGGACCCATGAATCTCACAACCAACAGCCTCTTTATCGGATTTGATTTTATCTTCTAGGAGTGGAGACGCATGAATACGAAAGTGCCATCGAAGTGGATGTTCCTGCTGAGCGCTCTCGCCATTCTGGCGCTCCCTTCGCTCTCCTCCGCACAAGAGAGCCATATCGGCAAGCTCACGGGGCATGCCAAACCGGGCAAGGAGCTTTACCGGAGGTTCTGCATCGGCTGCCACGGGCCGCGGGGCGACGGGCAGGGCGAGAACGCTCCGTACGTGACGCCGCAACCGCGCAATTTCGTGGCGGCAACGTTCAAGTGCCGCTCGACGGTAACGGGAACACTGCCAACGGACGAGGACCTCTACAACGCCATCACGCGGGGCTTCAACACCACGAACATGCCGTCGTGGGAGCCTCTGACGCCGCAGCAGCGCACCGACCTGGTCGCCTACATCAAATCGTTCTCCGAACGCTGGAAGAACGAGAAGCCGGGAACGCCGATTGAAGTGCCTGCGGAAACGGCGGTGACCGTGGAAAGCATCAACCACGGCAAGGAACTCTTCCAGAAACTGGAATGCTGGAAGTGCCATGGTCCGGAGGGACGCGGCGACGGTCCCGCGGCATCCACGCTGACCGACAGCAACGACCAGCCGATTCGCCCCTACAATTTCTCGGTGGGGACGCGATTCAAGTGCGGGACAACCAATCAGGACTTGTATAAGATTTTCATTACCGGAGTGGACGGAACGCCTATGCCCTCCTTTGCCGACGTCATCAAGCCGAACGAGGCCTGGGATCTGGTGCACTACCTGCGCACGCTGCAGGTGACGCGCAAGGGACCGGAAAGTGACCTGATGAAGGCCCAGGGCGGAAGCGCAAAAGTTGCGGTCAATCCCGGAAAGTAGTGATATAGAAGCACTCTAGACCCAGGAGGACTACCGAAATGAAAGTAAAACATATCTTAATGTCAGGAATAGCAGTGCTGGCGGCAGCGGCCATGACCGTGGCGGCGCCGGGCGGTGGAACGGTCAGCGGCAAGGTGACCTACGAAGGCACGCCCGCGAAGCAGAAGCCGATTGACATGTCCAAGGAGCCCAGCTGCGCGAAGGAGCATGCGACACCGATTACCTCGGAAACCGTGGTGACGGGCGCGGGCAACACCCTGGAGAACGTGGTGGTGTACATCTCCGCGGGAGCGCCGGACGGGGCGACCGCGCCGGCGCAGGCCGTGACCATCACGCAAAAAGGGTGCCAGTACGTGCCGCACATGGTGGCGCTGCAGGTCAACCAGGAACTCAAGATCGTGAACGACGACCAGACGTCGCACAACATTCACCCCTTGGCGAAGCTCAACCGGGAATGGAATAAATCGCAGCCGCCGGGATCGCCGGCCATCTCGGAAAAGTTCGAGAAGGCGGAATTCATTCCCGTGAAGTGCAACATCCATCCCTGGATGCACAGCACATTCGCGGTGCTGAAGACCTCGCACTATTCGGTGACCGCCAATAACGGCGCCTTCACGCTGCCCAATCTGCCTCCGGGCAAGTACACGATCACGGCGTGGCATGAGTCCTACGGGGAGCAGACGCAGGACGTGACCATCACCGGAAGCGAGACGAAGAGCATCAGCTTCGTATTCAAGGCGAAGGCGTACTAGTCCGATCAGTCCCGCGAGGGACTGCGCAAGGGCAAGCAGCTCTGGCTGGTAAATAGTGCAGGCATGCCCGCCGAGGCGGGCATGCGGAGGCGAGGGGTCATGGGTAAGTTCTTCGCTGTGGTGCTGACGATCATCGCGCTGGTTTCGGCAGTGCCCATCGTGCGGCATACGTGGTGGATGCCGCCGGACATTTCCACGCACGGTCACGCCATTGACGAGCAGTTGACGGACACGATGGCCGAAGCCGGCTTCTCGTTTCTGGGCGCGCAGTTGCTGCTGGCCTTCTTTGTCTGGAAGTTCAGCGACAAGAACGACGGCCGGGGGATTAAGTCCCTGCCCGGCGGGGCCAAGGGGCTGGTGATTGCCGCTGTGATCCTGGTGGGGACCGAAATGCTGGCGCTGGGGGTGCTGGGGCAAAAGGCCTGGGCCAGCGTCTATTTCACGCCGGCGTCGCCCAACGCGCTGCATGTGCAGGCACAAGCCGGACAGTTCGCGTTTTACTTCCGCTATCCCGGCGCGGACGGAAAATTCGGTGGTTTGCACCCCGACAAAATTGACGAAGGAAATCAGAACTATTTTGGCCTGGACCCGGCGAACGAGGTGGAAGCGCGGGACGACATCGTGACCGGCGAGCTGGCCGTCCCCGCAAACCGCGAGGTGCTGCTGCTGATGCACTCGAAGGACGTGGGCCACTCGTTCTACGTGCCGGAGCTGCGCATCCAGCAGGATTTCGTGCCCGGCCTCGATCTGTCCGTGCATTTCACGGCCACCAAGGTGGGGCGGTACGAAATCGTCTGCACGCAACTGTGCGGACTGGGGCATTACAACATGAAGGCGTATCTGAACGTGATGGCGCAGGACGATTTCGAGAAGTGGCTTAAGCAGAAAGCTTCCGAGCAATAATCAGCCAGGACAGGCCCCTCTGCGCGTGGTGGTGCAGGGTGCCGTCCGGCGTTCTCCAGCGAGGTGAAGGTAATGCAAGAAGCATCCGCTCCGCAGGCGCAGCAGGGTCATCATGGCCCGCCCGAAGGATTCATCCGCAAGTACATCTTCAGCCTCGACCACAAGGTGATCGGGAAGCAATATTATGCGCTGGCGCTGGTGGCCGTCTTCATCGGCATGATTCTTTCCTGGCTGATGCGCTATCACCTGATCTATCCCAACGGAAAGATTTTCGGTCTGGAATTTTTGTCCAAGGTGGGAGCGCCCGGCGGAGTAATGACGCCGGAGTATTATCTTTCGCTGATGACCATGCACGGAACGCTGATGGTCTTCTTCGTGCTGACCAACGCGCCCTTCGCAGCCTTCGGAAACTATTTTCTGCCCATCCAGATTGGCGCGGAGGACATGGCCTTTCCGCGCTTCAATATGATGTCGTTCTGGGTGACCTTCGTGGCCTTCCTGGTGCTGGTGACGGCCTTCTTCATCCCGGACGGCCCGCCCATCTCCGGATGGACGGCCTATGCGCCGCTGAGCGCGGTGGGGCCGGATGCGGGACCGGGGCAAGGATGGGGGCAGAATCTTTGGGGAATCTCCATCGCCCTGTTCTGCGTGGGCTCGCTGCTGGGATCGCTGAATTTCATTGCCACCACGCTGGACCTGCGCGCCAAGGGCATGACCCTGATGCGCATGCCGCTGTCCACCTGGGCGTGGTTTATCACCGCCTGCATCAGCCTGCTGGCTTTCGCGGTGCTCCTGCCGGCGTGCCTATTGCTGGTTCTCGACCGCATGGCTGGAACGAGCTTCTTTATTCCCGCGGGGCTGGTGGTGAGCGACCGATTGCAGGCGCATGCGGGAGGCTCGCCACTGCTCTGGCAGCATCTGTTCTGGTTCTTCGGGCACCCGGAAGTGTACATCGCGATTCTTCCCGCCATGGGCATCGTCTCGCACATTCTGGTCAACAGCATCCGCCGGCCGCTGCTGAGCGCCAAGGTGATCATCTATTCGATGATGTCCATCGGCTTCCTGAGCTACATGGTCTGGGGACATCACATGTTTGTCAGCGGGATGAATCCGTTTTCCTCGCTGATGTTCTCCTTCCCTACCCTGACCATTACGATTCCGGCCACAGTGATGACGCTGATCTGGCTGGGCAGCCTCTACGGAGCGAGAATCCGGTTCACCTCCGCATCGCTCTTCGCCTTGGGATTCATTTCCATGTTTGTGAGCGGCGGGGTCAGCGGCTTCTTCCTGGCGCAGCCTTCCATTGACATCTATCTGCACGCGACCTATTTCGTGGTCGGGCATTTCCACATGGTCATGGGCGTAGCGGCGATTTTCGGGGTGTTTGCCGGAACCTATTTCTGGTTCCCGAAAATGACCGGGCGAATGATGAGCGAGGGCCTGGGCAAGGTGCATTTCTGGATCACTTTTATCGGCACCTACTGCATCTTCATGCCCTTCCACTACCTGGGGCTGGCCGGGAACGTCCGGCGCTACTCCTCGTTCGTGGATGACTTCCTGCTACCGCTGATGCCCGTGCACCGGTTCATCACCATCGCAGCGCTCATCACCGGGGCGGCGCAGTTTATTTTCCTCTACAACCTAATTCACAGCCGGTTCCGCGGCAAGGTGGCGCCGGTGAATCCGTGGGAAGCGACTTCGCTGGAATGGACGATTCCTTCTCCCCCACCGTGGAACAACTTCGGCGACCGGCATCCAGTGGTGTACCACGATCCGCACCAGTACGGAGTGAAAGGCACGCTGGGCGATTACGTGATGCAAGATTCGCCGGAGAAGATCGAAAACGAGTCGTAAGCCTAAGCGGCGGAGTGGAGCATGACAACGAGCGAAAAAACGGCGGCGGTGAGCCGGACAAGCGCGGAGGAAGCGGCGCGGAGCGGCATCTGGGTGGGCATCGCGGCCATCACGATGACCTTCGCGGCGTTCACCAGCGCGATCATCGTGCGCGAGGGCACGGACACCGCCTGGCATCACATGACCCTGCCGGCGGTGCTCTATTTCAACACGCTGGTGCTGATCCTCAGCAGCATCACGCTGGAGCTTTCGCGCAGGCCGGTGGCCGCGAGAATCGACCGGAGAGATGAGGCCGGAGAGGTGAACTCGCGTATCGGCCAATTCTGGCTGGCAGGGACGCTGGTGCTGGGGCTGGCGTTTCTGTTTGGGCAGTATATGGCCTGGCGCGAGCTCGCTTCCCAGGGGCTGTTTCTGGCGACTAATCCGAGCAGTTCGTTTTTCTACGTGCTGACGGCGGTGCATGGAGTGCATTTACTGGGAGGGCTCGCGGCGCTCGGCTACCTGACGGGAAAACTGTCCATGCCCGCGCCGCGGCTGCGCCGCTCGACCGTGGAGGCCACGGCCATCTACTGGCACTTCATGGGCGGATTGTGGATTTATCTTTTACTGGTGATGCGCACGAGGCTATAGAGGAAACGGGAGGAAATCGCCGTGAGCGAATCGAATCTCAGCACGGGCGGCCACGCAGCTGCGATGGAGGAGTCGCCGTACGCGATTCCATCGAGAAAGCTGACGATGTGGCTGTTCCTTATTTCCGACGCGGTGACGTTCGGAGCCATCTTGTTTGCTTACGGCTATCTGCGCACCGCCAGCACGGACTGGCCTGAACCGTTCAAGTTCAATCCCAGTATTATGAACGTGATGATCATGACCTTCATCCTCATCACCAGCAGCCTGACCATGCTGCTGGCCGTGGATGCTTCCAAAGCAGGCGATAAGCCCAAAACGATGCGCTGGCTGGGCCTGACCATGTTGCTGGGCGCAATCTTTGCCGCATTGCACATCCGCGAGTGGATGGGACTGATTCATGAAGGCGTGCGCCTGTTCCAGAATCCTTGGGGCGCTCCCCTGTTCGGAGCCACGTTCTTCAGCATCACCGGCCTGCATCTGCTGCACGTCATCAGCGGCATCGTGGCGCTGTCGGTGATCGCCCGCGGCTTCGCCCGCGGCAGCCTGAGCGCGGGGCACGTGGAAAGCGTGGGCTTGTACTGGCACTTTGTCGATGTGGTCTGGATGTTCGTGGTCCCCCTCGTCTATCTGGTGAATATTGCGCGTTAGTTCGGGAAAATGGAAAACGGAGGAGCACTCATGACGACTGCCGGACAATCGAAGAGCCAGTTGAAACGATATCTCATGATCTATTTTTTCATTCTGGCCCTGAGCGCGGTGCAGTTTTTCTTCGCCTACCACCATGCCGAAGGAGCGCAACTTCTGGCGCGCCTGCTGGCAGTGGCTTTCATTCAGGCCGCGCTGGGGGTCATGTACTTCATGCACCTGGCCGAGGAGCGCCGCAGTCTTTTCCTGACGCTGATTCCGGCCACCATCTTTGTGCTGCTGATGATGAACATGATCTGGTCCGATAGCTTTCGCCTGCTGCATATGCGACCATAAATCAACTGCCAGGGAGCAACCCGAGAGATGAAGATCACGGCACAACAGCGGAGGGGATGGGCAGGAAAAAGCTTGGCCCTGATCGGCCTGTTGCTGGCGCCCGCTTTGGCGCAGGCGCAAAATTGCGCTCTTTGTTACACCCAAGCGGCCGGAGCCGGCGAGCGCGTCATCCAGGCGCTGCGCAGCGGAATTCTGGTGCTGGTCTTTCCGCCCATGGCGATTTGCATCGGGATCGCCGTCGCGGCCTACCGCAAGCGCAACCAGTTCAACGAAGATGCGGAGTGCACACCGCTGGAATCCGGCGCGCCACAATCGTGATTCCCCAGAAAGATTATTGCAACGATCGCTGCGATTGAATTGCGGCGGACGCCTTGCGCGAAGTACGGCGTTCCGTGTAGAATCAATTTTGTTGATACGGGCAGGCTGGGGTGGCGAGTTTGCGCCACGGATGACACCAGCATCATGGCAGACGACAAAGTCCTGCAACTCGTTGAAAACACAGACTTGGGGACGTAGTTCAGTTGGTTAGAACGCTGCCCTGTCACGGCAGAGGTCGCGGGTTCGAGTCCCGTCGTCCCCGCCATTCCTTTCAAGCAGTTAGAAGGAATGGACAGAAACAGTCATGGTCCATTATGGTCCAAATCAAAAAAATCGAGCCCCAAAAGGGCTTCTTTTTTTGAGCTTTTTGGTCCAATCTTGGTCCAAGATTTAGGCCACCGCCGTTTTCTTTCCTAGCTCCATCATCACGATCTTGCTCTGCGCCAATCGCTTCTCCGGCATCCCCGCCTGTGCGTATAAATCGAAAGTGATGCGGCTATTGGCGTGACGCACGAGTTCCTGCAAGACTTTCACGTCCTCGCTGTTCTGAGTCAGCAAGGTCAAGCCAGCGTGGAGAAACATCCGGAAGGCGAATGCCGCAGCGCAGCATCCGATGGATCGACCCCGACTCCCAGAACCGCCATTCCAGGATCTATTGCGCCAGCAACGCGGCCGGAACGTCCGCGGGAACTGCAGTCACACTATTTTCCGCGAGGCTTTCCTCCCAGCCGCGCTCGCGTTCAGCCGAACGTGAGTTTCAGCCGTCTCAGGGAACTTCGCAGGTGCCGTCGCTGCACAGCGAGCCCGTGGGCATGCGCAACGGTTTGCAGTTGCTGCCGCTGGGCTGCGGGGCCTTCTTGGGCTTCCATTTATCGATCGAGGCGCTGGCCGTGTACCACTGGTCGGTGGTCAGCCAGAGTGGATTGGTTTCTCCGCCCACCACGACGATGCTGATGTTTTCCGGCTCGTTGTAGGGAGCCAGCAACTCATCCGGAGGCAGCTTAGACCAGGTGGCGTATGGCTCGACGCCCTCGCGGGCCAGCGGCTCCATGAAGGCATAAATGAGATCCGCGCCCCAATATTGTTTGGCGGGGATTTTTACGTTTTCCGAGAGCCACTTGGTGAGAGATTTTTTCGTATCAAAGCCGTGCTGTTCCTTGAGACCCCTGGCTACCAGCGGGTCCATCACCAGCGTGGCCGCGGAGCGGATGGCGCAGAAGGACTTCAGCAGGATGGCGGTCTCTTCGTGCGCGCCGCGGCGGTTGGGAGCGCCCATGCTGTTGATGAAGCTCCAGCCGCGGAAGACGCTGACGACGCTTTCGTCGGCTTTAAAGCCTTTCTGCACGTGGAAGGGCTCCCAGACGCTCTTCTCTTCGTTTTCCGCGCAGCACATGTTGTTGTAGTTGAGGCTGTTGCCCTGCGAGCCCATGAACGTCTCGCCCAGGCGCGTGTCGCCCAGGTTGATGGTCATGAGCGTCCAGGCGCGGCCGATGACGGAGTTGGCGAAATTAAAGGGGCTGAGCGCGCCGGTGCCGTAGTTCATGCCGATTTCGTCGCGGATCGGTCCGTTGACCATGACCATGCGCCCGAACGACGTGGTCGAACTGGGGAACGCCGGCTCCTTCATCGAAGCGAGCGCCAGGATGACCGGCAGGTGCTCGGGCTTGGCGCCGGCCATTACCGCGTTCACGGCGACTTTTTCGACCGTGAACAGGAATTTTTCCTGGTTGGTGGTGATGGTCATTTCGCCCATCACTTCATTGGGGTCGTGGTCCGTCCCGGTGAGCATTTCGGCCACGCGGGCTTCGGTGGGGAGGACGACGGGCAGGCCGTCGGTCCAGCCGCTTTCGAGGAACAGGCGCTGGAGATTTTCTTCGGTATTGGCTTCCACCAGCCGCGGATGGGCCTCTTTGCGCACGTCCTGCATCTTCTCGGTGGGGCGCACGGGCTTGGTGACGGCGTCAATCAGTTGCTGCAGGATGGGCTGCGCGGTCGAGGGGTCGTTGCCGGCGGCAAATTGCCGGAGCGTTTCCACCGACTTGCCCACCAGCGTGTGCGGGGTAAAGCTGAAGCGCAGGCGCAGGGCGTGATTGCGCGCGTCGCGCTCGACGTAATCCACGAACCGCGTGGTGGCCAGGGGCGCCGTGGGAATGCCGAACTCCGTTTCCAGTCTCCTGCTGTAAGCGGCGACCGCCGCTGAGCAGCCGTCTCAACCACCGACGCCAAAGATGACGGCGTGGGCGTTGGCCTTCACGTCCGCCCAGAACTCCGGCGTGTCCTGCAGCATGTTGCCCGGTTTGCGCTTGAGGACAGTTTTGACCGAGGGAATTTTCTTGGTGAGGAATTCCTCGGTGGCCTGGAGAAATTCAAAGCCGCCGCCGAAGCCGATGTCCAGTAGATAGACGGTCTTGCCTTGGAGGGAAGCGAGGCGCGGGGCCAGATCGAGAGCCTTGATCGCGCCGGTGGGCTGACCTTGGGGGTTGAGCACCGCCAGAAGGGCAGCTTTTTCGGAAACGCTGGAAGCCATAAAACCTCCGCGGAAGTTGATAACACAACAAACATCCGATAGGCGTAAATATACCTGAAAGCGGGCACGAAACAAGCTGATAATCGAAGAATCGTGCGAATATCGGACCCTGCGCGTGGACTTTTCCCTTCCCTCCCCTGTAAATTGCATCTGCGCCACACGCGGATTCCATGGCCGCGGCGGCGCGAGAGGCGGGAGCGATGAAAGTCTACGAAGTGGAAAAAGGCAGCAAAGGCGCGGAAGGTCTGCACCGGAGAGAAAGGCCCGAACCGAAGCCAGGGCCGCGCGAGGTGCTGATTCGCGTGCGCGCGACGTCGCTGAATTTTCGCGATCAGATGATCATCAAGGGCGGCTATCCCGGCGGGGAGGTCCACCGCGACTTGATTCCAATCTCGGACGGCGCGGGCGAAGTGGCGGCCGTGGGCGCGGGAGTGACGCAGTTCAAGCCGGGCGAACGCGTGGCCGGGACGTTCTTTCAGACGTGGGTGGACGGGGCGCCCACCGGGCCGCGAGCGGCCCTGGGAGCGCCGCTGGACGGCATGCTGGCGGAATACGTCGCGCTGCACGAGGACGGCGTGGTGCGCATTCCAGAGAGTTTGTCGTTTGCGGAGGCGGCCACGCTGCCCTGCGCGGGCGTGACGGCCTGGAACGCGCTGATGGTGGCCGGCAACAGCGTGAAGCCGGGGGATACGGTGCTGTGCCTGGGCACGGGTGGAGTCTCCATCTTCGCGCTGCAATTGGCGCGGGCGGCGGGGGCGCGGGTGATCATCACGTCCTCCAGCGACGAGAAGATTGCGCGGGCGAAGAGCCTGGGCGCGGCCGAGGGCGTCAACTACAAGCAGTTCCCGGACTGGGAGAAGGAGGTCTTGCGGCTAACGGCGGGGCGCGGCGTGGACCATGTGCTGGAAGTGGGCGGACCGGGTACGCTGTCGCGCTCGATGCAGTCGCTGGGCTTCGGAGGAAAGCTGGCGCTGATTGGCGTTCTGGCGGGGTTCGTGGGAGACACCAACCCGTTTCCGCTGGCGTTCAAGGGGGCTTCCCTGCAGGGCATCGGCGTTGGCAGCCGCAGGATGTTCGAGGAGTTGAACAAGGCCATTGAAACCAATGGGATCAAACCGGTGGTGGACCGCGTGTTTCCCTTCGAGGCGGCTGTGGAGGCGTTCCTTTACCAGGGGTCGGGAACTCTTTTCGGCAAGGTTGTGATCACGGTCTAAGAATCAAAATTCATTCGCGGAAAGAAAAAGTCCCGGAGAGCCGTTCGCTATCCGGGACTTTTGTTTCTTGCGGGCTGGTTGCGCCTGGCGGCGGGTTAGAACTTCAGCTTCAGACCGAACTGAATCTGCCGCGAGGAAGTAGAGGTTGAGGTGAGCCTGCCGGCCGCCGGATTGATCGCGCCGCCAGAGAGGATGGCGTAGTCGAAGCTGGAGCCCGCCCAGTTGGGGTGGTTGATGATGTTGAAGAACTCCGCCCGGAACTGCAGGTTCACGCGTTCGCGGATCTTGGTTTCCTTCGACAAGGACACGTCCAGATCCAGGAGGCCCGGACCGCGTAGGGTGTTGCGGCCCACATTGCCAAAGGTGCCGATGGGTTGCTGCACGTAGCAGTTGGGGTCGTACCACTGCGCTGGATCGCCCAGGATATGGTCTGGGTTGCAGCCCGCCACTCCAGTGCTGTAGTTCGGCCGGAAACCTTCGATCCCGCCGATGCCAACAGGGTCATATCCGATGGCGAACTGGGGGCTGAAGGGGAAGCCGCTGTAGGCACTCAGAACCTGGCTCACCTGCCAGCCTTCCTTTAATTTATTGCCATGGAAAGGCAGCTCATACACGGTGTTCATGCGGAAGGCATGTTTGCGGTCAAAGGCGCTGGGGCCGCGATCTGCGGATGGGTTGTAGGGGTTCATCATCTCCCAGGCGCCCTGCTCCAGGCTGTAGGATGTCGAACCGTTATCCATGGATTTCGAGTAGGTGTAGGACATCTGCACCTGCAAACCCTTGGAGGTGCGCCGGTTCACGGACACCTGCATGGAGTTGTAGTTGGAATGGCTGATGGGCATGTCGTTATTCAGCGACAAGAAGTTGGTATTCACAGTCCCAAACCCCACCGCACCAGGCACCCCCGGAATGGCGCAACCGTAAGTCACGGGGTCGCCGGGCGCGCAGGTGCCGGGAACACCTGGATTCTGGTTCACCTGAGTCAGGAGGTGAACGCCGCTGGATCCTACATAGCCCACGGAAACGACCAGATTGTGTAACATCTCGCGCTGCAGAGTCAGGTTGTACTGCATTACGTAGGGCGAGCGATTCGTGGCATAGTCCATACCCGCGAAGGCCACGTACGGCGGCGCCCCGTCAGGATAAGCAAGCGGGAAACAAGGGAAGATGCCAAACACGCACTTGTCGATTCCCGGAGCGGGAGTCAGCAGAACCGCCTGGGAAGGGGGAGCGAGATAATAAGCGGCCGAATAGTTGCGCGGTGAAATGGCCTGGTGGAACATGCCAAAACCGGCGCGAATGGACGTCTTGTGATCACTGAAGGGATCGTAGGCAAGACCGATACGCGGATCAAAGTTCTTCTTGTTCGGGTTATTCGCCAGGACGTGATTCACCTGCGTGAATCCGGTGGACGCCAAGGGGTCCAGGATGGCCATCAGTGGCTGTGCCCCCGCACCGGCGGCGTTGGTGGCGAAATCCCATCGCAGGCCGAGATTCACGGTCAGTTTGGGAGTGACCTTCCAATCGTCCTGGAAGTAGGGGAAGAAATCCACTTCACGGAAGTACCGGGAGGTGCTGAAGTCTGGACTCTGGTACATCCCCAAAAAGACGACCGGAATGCCGATCATCAAACCGTCCAGGCCGGTGAAGATATAGTTGCCGCCGGCGTTGAACGGGGCCGCCATGTTGGTCTGGACGCGGTCAATTTCCACGCCGAATTTGATGTTGTGCGCCCCGCGGGACATGTACACATCGTCGCCGAATCCATACTTATTCTGAATGAGAGTGAACGGAACGGTGCCGCTGGCTCCGATAGGACTGCAGCAGCCCACCGCGACGCTGCCGTTCTGCAACGACCCTGTGCCGGGAAAATTCAGCGGAGGAGTGTCGGTCGTCGTCAGTGCGGATTCGCGCGTGCGGACGAAGCTGACGCGGGCCATATTGAAGATGGAGGAAGAGAGCTGATGCTTTTCTTCGGCCACGAAGTACTGGTTGGCGGTGTTGTCCTTTTCCGGCCAATACGGCAGGTTCGAAGCCGGGAAAGGCAGTAGCTGATCGCCGCGATCGGAAACGTAGCGCAGGAAGAACGAGTCCTTCGACGACAGAGTGTAATCCGTGCGCACCAGGAAATAGTTCTCGTTGCGCACATCACTGGCGGCATTGGGATATTCGACCCAGCCCGTGGGGCCCATCACAGGATCCATTTGCCTGACCATGCTGGCGGTGGGCATGGGATACAAGTCGATGATGGCCTGGATCTGCGGTGATGCGAATCCCAGTGGAATCAGCGGAAAGCTGGCATTGCAGAAGGACGGATCGTTGGTGCCGATGAAGGACCCAGCGGCGCAGGGGATGTAACCGTTGTGAACATAGTCGTCCGGAACATACGCCAGATGGGTTTCGCCCTGGGCTTCGCGCAGGCCTTCGTAGTTGGCGAAGAAGAAGAACTTGTCCTTCTTAATCGGTCCGCCGATGGTGCCGCCGAACTGGTTTCTGCGGAAGGCCGGGATATTGGCGTCGGCCTGGTCGAAGAAGTTCTTAGCATCGAGCGCGCTATTGCGCAGGTATTCGTAGAGCGAGCCGTGCAGGGTATTGCCGCCGGACTTGCTCACCGCGTTGATGACCGCGCCGGAGCCGCCAAACTGCGCGCTGTAGGTGTTGGTCAGCACCTGAAACTCGGCGATGGCTTCCACGCCCAGAGCCGAGCCGGTGGCCGCGGAACCCGGGCCGTGGTCGAAGTAACCCTGAATGTTGGTGTAGTCGAGCAGGTAGGCCTGGCCCACGGGGCGCGAACCGGAAACGGCGTAGTTGGTCTGGCCGCCGTAGAAGGTTCGCGATCCGCCGCCGCCCGCCGCCGTCGGCGGCACGGTCTGCACGCCTGGCGCCATTTCCACCAGCTGCGTATAGTTGCGGCCGTTCAGGGGCAGTTCGCTCATCTGCGTCTGGCTGATCAGCGAAGAGACCGTGGCCGAAGTGGTTTCCACGCTGCTGACGTCCGACTCCACCACGACGGTTTCCTTGGATTCGCCGACCTTCAGCGAGAGGTCCGCGACGGACTCGGTGCCGACCGTCAGCGTGATGCCCTTGCGCACCAGCGTCTGGAAGCCGGTCTTGGAGGCCTGCACCTCATAATTCCCCACCTGCAGGTTGGGAATGCGGTAACGGCCCAGTTCGTCGGAGACCGTGCTCTGCGAAATTCCGGTCTCCACGTTTTTCGCCGTCACCGTGGCGCCGGCAATCGCACCCCCAGAGGGGTCCATTACCGTGCCGGTGACGCCGGCGTTGGAGGCTTGTGCGGCAATGCGCGCCGCGCCTCCGCTGCCCAGCAGAAATGCGATCAGTACCACCAAAATCAAGATGCGCTTCGGAAGGGTGAAGCTGTTTAACATGACTGCCTCCTGAGACCACATTTGGAGATCAAGCAAAATCGCTACAAAAAACCAGGTGACCATTCATCGCGAGCTAACTGGGAACCCGAGTCAAACTACCCTTGGTGAGAGAACTTGTAGACTTGTCAACGAACTCTGTCAAGCTAGTAATTGCATGCCTGTGCGATTATCGGACGGTTCTGTGCATAACTGTTGCAGAAATATGCGCGGAAAATACTCGATATCCGCACGGATAGCCGCGGAAGTGCCCTGAGTTGGCCACTTTAGATGGAAAACTCTTTGCGGAATTTCGCGTTGGAAGCGCGGCGGCCCTCTTCAAAGGCCAAGCGCGTGGGGTCCGGCTCACCCTCGGGCAGGGCGGCGAGGATTTCGTCGAAGATGGCTTTCAGTTCCTGCTTGAATTCCGGGTGCGTGAAAATGTAGCCGGCATTACGGCGGATGCCTTCGAGCGTTTTCTCGGCGACTTCCTCGGGCTCCATGCCGGTGGCCTGCACGACCGGGAGGCGGGCCATGAACTCCTGATTGATGGCGCCGACCTGCGAAGCGAACTGTTTTTGCCGGGTCTTTTCGCTTTCGTAGATGGTGCTCTTCACCAGGCCGGGGCAGAGCACGGAAACGCCAATGCGGTGCGGCGCGAGGCTCCAGCGCAGGGCTTCGGAGAGGCCGCGCACACCGAACTTGGTGGCCGTGTAGATGCCCGCGCCGGGGCCGGAGACGATGGACGCCATGGAAGCGGTGTTGACGATGTGCCCGCCCTCGCCGTGCTTCTTGATGCGCGGAATGAAGGTCTGCACGCCGTTGATGACCCCGCCGAGATTGACGGCCATGAGCCAGTCCCAGTCGTCGTAGGTGCATTCGTCCATGGGGGCGAAGAGATTGACGCCGGCGTTGTTGCAGAGGAGGTGGACCTTGCCGAAGACGCGCTCGGTCTCGTCGGCGGCGCGGGCCATGGCGGCGCGGTCGGTGACGTCCAGCTGCACGGCATGGATCTGGTGCGCGGCGCCGGCCAGTTGCGCGAGCGCGGCGTCAATGTGGTCCTGGCGGATATCCGCGATCATGACCTTCATTCCGGCGCGGGAAAAGACTTTGGCCATGCCCAGGCCGATGCCGCTGGCTCCGCCGGTGATAAACGCGACTTTTCCTTCGACAGTTTGCATGTTGGTCCTCGCCGGCGCGCCGCTTATTTTTTTCGCGGTGCGCGCCACTGCTGAAATTCGTTACTTGCGCCGGGATTTTTTGCGGGGCTTGGCGGCGCGCTTCGGCTTGGCTTTTTTCGTTTTATTGGCTTTCATGGCGTAAATCGGATTGGAGAGCAGGAACCCGATGGAGGCCACGCGGGCCGGGTCGGCCTTCTCGCGGGGCACGGCGGCGAGCAAGGCGCGGCAGCGCGAGCGGATGCCGGGCAGAAATTCCGGGTGGGTGAAGATGTAGAGATCGTTGCGGCGAATGCCCCGCAGAACCTTTTCCCCGGCGATGCGGGGTTCCATGTAGACGGGCGAGACGGAGCGGGCCTGGCGGGTTTTGTCGAATTCGGCGTAGCCCGTCTTGGCGAATTTTTCCGGCCGGGTCTTCCCGCTTTCGGCGATGTTGGTCTGCACCGGGCCGGGACAGAAGACGGAGACGCCGATGTTTTCGTCGGCCAGTTCGGTGCGCAGCGCCTCGGACATTCCGGTGACGCCGAATTTGGTGGTCACATAGAGGCCCGCGCCGGCGTGAGGGAAAATGCCGGACATCGAGGAGGTGTTGACGATGTGCCCGCCTTCGCCATGCGCCAGCATGCGCGGCAGGAACGTCTGAATGCCGTTGATCACCCCGCCGAGGTTGACGTTCATGATCCAGTCCCAGTCGTCGTAGGTGGCCAGCTTCATGGGGCCGCCGATGCCGATGCCGGCGTTGTTGCAGAGCACGTGCACTTTGCCGAAGACGCTTTCGGCCTCCGCGGCGGCCTGAGCCATGGCCGCGCGATCGGTCACGTCCAGGCGAATGCCGTGCACCGCCGCGCTGCCTGAAAAAGAGGCCAGCGCGGAATCGAGATGGTCCTGGCGCAGGTCGGCGATGACCACCTTCATTCCCGCGGCGTGAAACGCGCGGGCCATGGCCAGGCCGAGGCCGCTGGCCCCGCCGGTGACGAAAGCGACTTTTCCCTGTACGTCTTTCATGAGTGCTCCTTGAGGAAACGCATTTCAGCTCCAGGCCTTGGCTCGTTCGACGCTGCGTCCGTACGGCTTCAGACCGATCCAATAGAGGGCCAGCCCGAGCGGCCCGAGAATCAGCGAGGTGGCGAAAAGCGAATAACGCAGCATGGATTCAGCGTGGAAAACGTAATCGGTGAAGACCGCCACCACCGTGGGGCCGAAGCCGAAGCCGATGATATTGAAGACGAAGAGGAACAGGGCGGTCACCTGGCCGCGCATCTGATTGGGCGTGGTGATTTGCAGCGCGGCGTTGAGCGGACCGGAAGCCCAGGTGCGGCAGAAGAGCGAGATCGCGGAGACGACCACCGCCAGAGTGGCCGTGGGCATGAGCGGCGCCAGGATCGAGCCGGGCAGGGCCAGCGCGGTGGACCACAGCACCACGCGCATGTTGGCGTCATCGTAGCCTTTCTTGGCGTACCACTCCGCCATCATGCCGCCGATATAGGAGCCGAGGGGCATGACGGTCAGTGCAAGAGCGCCTTGCACCATGCCGAATTTGGCGATGGTCCATCCAAACGTGCGGATATAGAAGGCCGGTCCCCAGCTGGCTGCGCCAAATAGCAGAATGGTGCTGACGCCCATGCCCGCGAACATGGGCACATAGGTCGAAGCATTTTCCTTCATGTAAGCAAGAACGTCCCGGATGGGAATTGGTTTTGCGGCCGGGGGCGCCTCGCCGGAAGCGGACTTGGCCAGGCGGCCGCGCCGCGCGGGCTCTTTTACGGTGGCCATCAGCGCGGCCACAATCAGGCCGGGAATGCCGACGGCGATGAAGGTGAGCTGCCAGCCCTTCAGCGTGCCTAGAACCGGCAACGTGTACGAATCCACGCGGGTGAGAAATTGCGCCACTGCTCCGCCGACGACCAGCGCGACGCCATTGCCGGCGTAGAATCCGAAATTGAGCACGGCGATGGCCCGCGCCAGTTTTTCCCGCGGAAACATATCGGCGAGCATGGAATAGGTGGCCGGGCCGGTGCAGGCTTCACCGACGCCGACGCCCACGCGAAACAGGAAGAGCTGGCTGAAACTCTGCGCCAGTCCGCACAGCGCGGTCATGAAGCTCCACAAGGTTATGCCGATTCCGATGATGGCCCGGCGGCTTTTGTAATCCACCAGGCGCGCGATGGGCAGCCCCAGGAACATATAAAAAAAGACGAACGCAAAGCCCATGATCAGGCTCATCTGAAAATCGGTGAGGTGCAGATCGCGCTTGAGGGGACCGACCAGCAGCGTGAGGATGCCACGATCCAAAAAATTGACCAGCAGTGAAAGCGCAAAAATGAAAACGGCGTACCACGCCTGGCTGGGCGCTGGCCAGGACTGGGCCTGCTCGGCTGCCCTTGGCCCGGATGACCCGTCCTCTTCGCTATGATTACCTTGTTGATCCAACATTCCGGGTGTTCCTCCCCGGCGGATATTATCGCCGGCATGAACACTGAGAGCGCCCGACCAGCGGGACGATGAGAAGTTCCGCGGGAACTCGCATGTGCGACGGGAGTCTAGTCCCGGCTTGTTGCGCTGTCAACTGTATCCGCGGACAGCTGTGCGATATTCGGCGGCTGGCAGTTTGAAAACGGCTCGGGCCGCCCTGCGCCGCTAAAGGTTAAAAGCAGCAATGCGGCAGATCTGTTTTTCATTATTTTGCATTTAACAAATGCAGGTTCCCAGGTAAATGCCAACAGCTCAGCTCGTTAGGTTGAATAGGAATAGTCCGGGAAACTTGCCATTTAAAATCCCTGCTGTTTATTTATAGACTTCTGCCGTTCCGCGGCAGAGTTCTTTTCTTGGTCCATTCATGGTCCAATCCATGTTCCTTGGGGTTCCCAAACGCGACTTTGGCAGCCATCCGTGCCGCGAAGTTTCAAACAGTTACCGATAGTTTTTTCACTGTCACGGCAGAGGTCGCGGGTTCAAGTTCCATCGTCCCCGCTATTCCTTTCAAGCAGTTTGCAAGGAATAGCGAAAGCAGTCCCGGTCCAAGCAAAACGATCGAGCCCCCAGCGGGCTCATTTTTTTGAATCTTTCCGTTCCATCCGAATTAAGGACTTAAGCCCCCGCAGATTTCTTTGCCAGCGTCAGCTTCTCAATCCTAACTATGCGCCAATTTTGGATAAGGAGGAGTGCGGCAGAGCGTGCCCTACGTGTCGCGGCCGAGGAGCAGTACGCAGGAAACGGCGCCGGGGCCGCCGAGATTATGAGCCAAGCCGATGCGAGCGTTTTTGACCTGGCGCGGGCCGGCCTGTTCGCGGAGCTGCGTGACGATTTCATAGACCATGCGCACACCGGTGGCGCCGACGGGATGGCCGAAGGATTTCAGGCCGCCGCTGGGATTGACGGGCAGCTTGCCTCCAATCGTGCTGTGCCCTTCTTCGACGAAGCGCGCGCCTTCACCCGCCTTGCAAAAACCCAGGTCTTCGGTGTTGGTCAATTCGGTCCAGGTGAAGCAGTCGTGCACTTCGGCGAAGCTGACCTCGGTGGCGGGATTCTTGATGCCCGCGGCTTTGTAGGCCTGCGCGGAGGCTTCCTGCGTGGCGGGAAAGCCCATGTAGTCGCAGGTGGGATCGAGAAAAGGTTTGCCGGTGCGCACGGCGAGGCCCATGCCCTTCACGGTGATGAGCGGCTTGCCCAGGGCTCGGGCTGTTTCCGTGCTGCAGATGATGGCTGCCGCGGCGCCGTCGGTGGTCGGGCAGCAGTCGAAGAGGCCAAAGGGATAGGCGATCAGCGCGGCTTTCAGGACCTGCTCTTCGGTCACTTTCATTTGGAAGTGGGCTTTGGGATTGAGCGCGCCCGCGGCGTGGTTTTTCACGGCCACTTTAGCGAGCGATTCGCGCTTCACGCCGTAGGTGTTCATGTAACGGTTGGCGGCCAGGGCGAACATGCCGGGGGCGGTGGTGCCGTATTCGAGCAGCGGGTGAATGCCCTCGCGCTGCAGGCCGCGCACGGGACGGTCCTTCAGTTTTTCCGCGCCGAGCACCAGCGCCATTTTCACCTGACCGGAAGCGACGGCCATGACCGCGTTGCGAAAAGCGTCGGTGCCTGTGGCGCAATAGTTTTCCACGCGGGTGATGGGGCGGCCGTGAAAGCGGAGAGCGTCGGCGAGAGTGATGGTGGCTTTGCCGCCGTTCATGCCGGGAGAAAACGTGCCCAGCCAGGCGGCGTCGACTTCGTCGAGGCCGACTCCGGCGTCGGCGCAGGCGGCGGTGGCCGCTTCGACCATGAGGTCGGCCAGGTTCTGGTCAAAGAGATCTCCGAACTTGGTGCAACCCACGCCAATGACGGCGACTTTATCGCGGATGGATGCGTCCATGAAACCCTCCAAGAATATATGCGGCTACGAGCGTTTGGGGCGGCATTTCCAATAATAGTGATGCAGGCCGCCGCCTTCCTTGAGTCTGCGAATGGTCAATTCGACGGGCAAACCGATTTGCACTTTGTCCGGATCGCAGTCGACAACTTCGCAATAGATGCGTCCGCCGCCGTCGAGGTCCACCACGGCCATGGCGGTGGGCGGAAAGGGCGAAGGGAAAAGCTGGTCCACGGCATAGGTGAAAACGGAGCCGGTGCGCGCGAGAGCTACTTCCTTAATGGCGTCGGTCTTGCGGCACTTGGGACAAAGCAGCTGGTGCTGAAGCTGGCGCGTGCCGCAGTGGCCGCACTCCACGCCGCGCAGGCGTACGTTCTGGGTCTCTTCCTTGGCGTACCAGATATTGGAAACTTCCAGCGTGTCATCCTGCTCACGGAGATAGTCGCGGGATTTCCGCCATTTGGTGTAGGAGCGAAATTCGATGGCGGAGGCGAGTTGCTGGGCAAAGGCGGCGCGCGGGCGATAGCCGGCGAGCGCATCAGTCGCGCGAAGAATCATGGCGCCCGCGCCATCACCGTGCGCGGCCACGAGGATGTATTCGCCGGGCTCGGCGTTTTCGAGCGCGGCGGCGAGCAGAAGAAGCGGCATGGCCGTGCCGGTCACGCCAAGCTGGTCCCAGGCGGTGTCCTGGACCTGGGCAGGCTGGAAGCCTAGCTTTTTCGCGAGCGCGAGATGCGCGCCCTTGTCCGGCGAGGAGAGCACCAGGCGGGAGATTTGCGCAGGTTCGAGCTTGGCCTGCTGCAGGTTTTTGCGGATCGCGGCGGCCATGCCGTGGGCGTAGCCGCGTTCGGAAGTGAATTTAGAGGCGAAGCTGGTGACGTAGTCATCGCGGTCGCGCCGCACAGTTTCCAGGAAATCGTCGGAGACGCCGCCGCGCGAGACGATTTCCACCAGAACGTTCGCGGAGCCGATGGCGATAGCCGCCGCGGCGTCCCCGTAGAACTGCTCTTCGTCGCCACCGGCGGGGGCGTTGCGCGTGTCGGCCGCGGCAACGAGGATATTTTCGGAGCGGCCGGCGGCGACGGCATCGGTGGCCGCGCCAAGCGCGAAAAGGCCGGCGCGGAGGGAGTTGGCGAAATCGGCGGTGCGCGCTCCGGCGGGAAGATCGAGAAAAGCGGCAATCAGGCCGGCGTTGAGGCGTTCAAGAAAAGGGGCGGTGGTGGAGGCGAAGTAGAGGCCGCCGGCCGTTTTTCCGGGCAGCGTGGAGAGGCAATCAGCCGCGGCGGAAGCGGCGAGCGTGAGCGAGTCCTCGTCGAAGCGGTGGGCGGCAAGGCGTCCACCGAGCGAACGCGATTCCCACGCGGCGGCGATGGTGTCCCGCGCGACGCGATAGGCGGGGATGGCTGCGGCGAATGCGGTGATGCCGATCATGGGCGAGTCCTCGTTAGAGTGTAAACGCTGCTGTTTTACAGCCTACTGCCATCCTAGCGCAAGGTTTGTGCGACGCCTACCGCTGGAATTCTTCGCGCAACAACAGCGCTAGGAAATCAGTTTACGCAGCATGCCTCCGCGGTCCACTTCCGTGCGCAGGAGGAGCAACTCCTCCGCGGTGGGCAGCGGCGTTTCCGGAACCGTTGCGGGCACGAGCAATTCAAAACCGGTGTTGGCAAGAACTTCGGAGATACTGACGCCCGGATGAACGGATTTGAGGCGCATGCGCAGGGTTTCCGGGTGATAGTCCATCACGGCGAGATTGCTGACCACCAGAGCGGGGCCGGTGGAATCGGGAATGCCCCACTGGGCGCGGCTGCCGGGACCCGTGCCGTAGCCGATGCCGGAAACAAAATCCACTTTTTTAACGAAAATATTTTTGGTGTGCTGCCGAAAGAAAGCGACGATGCGGCGGGCGCAGGGAGCGAATTCGAGGCCCACCGTGCCAGGACCGCGAAAGACCGGCTTCTCGTAAGGGCCGATGCAGGCGAGGTTTAGATTCCCAAAAGCGTCAATCTGAAGGGCGCTGGCGAACATGACGTCGAATTGCCCGGCGAGTTCGAGGTCGAAGAGTTCTTCGAGGGGGATGCGCGCTTCGCAGGCGGCGAGAGACTGCTCCGTGTTGATGGAGACGGGCAGATAGCGCAGGCGATGGTTGACGGCCGCGGTGCCGCCCAGGGTAAAGGTGAGATTGGGAGCGTGCGTCAACTGCGCGAGGCGCAGACCGGCGGCAACTTCCCAGCAGCCTGTGCCCGCGGCGGTGAATTCGCCGTCACGAACGGCGCCGGCGATGACGCTGGCAATCAATTCAGCGCGGCCGATGGGCGCATCGGGAGCGAGCGGGGCGGCGTCGGCGGGAGCAGAGTCCTCGGGCGGCAGAGCGGGCAACGAGTGGAGATAGCCGGCCTCGGGAACGGCGGACACGGCGCAGGAGTCGAAATAGGCGCGGCGGGTGTCATCGTTCTTCATGGCCACGGCATAGCGCTTGAATTCGGCGCGGTCCACGCCATAGAAGCGGGGACTGGACGTGGGGCGAGCGGCGCCCAGGAGGGGAACGAGACCAGCGACGAAAGCGCCGGGAATCGAAGCCTGCCCGCCGTGGCCGGACATCGCAGGATTCTCCTGCAGCTCGTCGCAGGTGGCGATAACGCGGCGGGAAGCGCGCGCAAGAAGATGATCCATGGTGGGGGCGGGAGCGAGCACAAGATTGCCGAAGGAGTCGCCGATCTGCGCGTGAAGCAAAGTGAAGTCAGGCTTGAGAGCGGGCACGCAAAGGACGTCGCGTTCGGCGAAAGGGTCGCGCGCGATGCGATAGAGCGAATTATGACGGATGCTATCGGAGGCGGCGAGTGCGAGCGGGAGGGGATAATAGGGCGCGCCGCTGGCGGCAGCTTTCAAACCGAAGGCCAGAAAGGCTTCTCCCATTTCGACCAGTTCGATTTCGTGCTTTTCGACGGCGCGGCGGAAGGCCGGGGCCAAGCCGAGTTCCTCGAAGGCCACATACGGAGTGAAGATGCGGCGAACGCATCCCGCGGCGATGAGCAGGTCGGCCTGAATGCCGGTGACGGCGGCGGTGATGAGGGTCAGATTCCTGGCGCTGCGGCGAATGAGTTCGCGCACCAGGGACATCGGGGCGTTGAAATAGGAGAGGCCGCCGACGGCGATCGTAGCGCCGTCGGGAATGGAGGCGGCGGCTTCGGCGAGAGAAACGATTTTTGTTCTGCGTTCCGGCACGATGGTTTTCTCCACTCTCCTGGCGACTTTCGGGAACGCGGTCTGCCGGATCTAGTAATCCTTGACCCATCTTCCGTTCTCCACCTTGTAGCGGGTGGCGACTTCGATCAAAACGCCGTGCGCTTTTTTGGGGGGCACGAAGGTCCACTTGAGCCAGGGCATGTCGTCGGGGCCGGACACCTCCCTGCTGGTGAGCGGGATGCCGGCCTTGTCGAGGTCCGCGACAGTCTGCTGAATATTGTCGGACGTGAAGGCCAGGTGGTGAACACGCTCGCCGTGTTTTTCCAGGAGCTTGAGGTCGAAGGGATTTTCGCTTTCGAAAAACTGAAGGACCGCTCCACCGGGATTCACAAAGGTGGCCCAGCGCAGCTTGTAGCCCTGCTCGACGCCCTCGCCCCAGACAATCTGCTTGGCCTGCTCGGGGTCCAGAATATTAAGCATTTCCTGATAGTCCTTGATGGTGGCGTCCAGATCGCGGACCAGAAAGGAGACGTGATCGAACTTCATTTTTGGCATGGCGGCTTCCCTTTCACTTGGCATTGGCTCCGCTCTTCCTCAAGAAGAGCGGAAAAATGTTCTACTTCGCGCAAAATGGCGGCGCTTAGCCTACGACGTCGATGAATTCCATGCCGCCGTCAATCTGCAGCACCTGTGCGGTAATGAAGTCGGAGGCGGGCGAAGCGAGAAAGACGATGGTGTTGGCAACGTCCTCGGGAACGCCGATGCGGCCGAAGGGCATGCGGGCGACAATTTTATCGCGGACCTCGGCGGGAATGCCCAGGCCGGGAGCCTCATTGGTCTCGCGGGCGGCGGTCATGCGCGTGTCAATGATGCCGGGAGCGACGGCGTTGCAGTTGACGAGAATGGATGCCAGTTCGCGCGCGGAGGCCTTGGTGAGGCCGATGAGCGCGGCCTTGGCGGCGGCGTAATTGGCGTTGCCCACGGCGCCGTGAATGCCGCTGATGGAGGAGACGTTGACGATCTTGCGGTGCACGCGCGCGCCGGCCGCTTTCTCTTTCTTGGCGTCTTCGCGCCAGCGCGTGACGGCGGCGCGGGTGAGATTGAAGCTGCCGCGCACCACCACGTCCATCACATGAGAAAACTGTTCGTCGGTCATGCGATGCAGCATGGCATCGCGGGTGAGCCCGGCGTTGTTGACAACGATGTCCAGGCGGCCCCAGGCCGAAATGGCTGCTTGCACCAGCGACGCGGCAACTTCCGGCGAGGTCACGCTGCCGAGAACGGCCACGGCCGCGCCACCGGCAGCCTGAACCGCGGCCACGGCTTCCGCGGCGGGCTTTTCATCGAGGTCGTTGATGACCACGTTCGCGCCGGCCGCGGCCAGAGCCACGGCCGTGGCGCGGCCGATACCGCGTCCGGAGCCGCTCACGATGGCGGCTTTCCCCTGCAGCGGTTTCATGGAGCTGGCGCTCACGGGCTAGTAGCTCTTCGGCAGGCCGAGGCGCTCGCCGATGAAGCTGAGGATCATTTCATCGCTGACCGGGCCGACCTTGTGCAGACGAATGTCGCGCCAGTAGCGCTGCATGTCATATTCGCGGCTGTAGCAGTAACCGCCGAGAACCTGCATGCCGGCGTCGGTGACTTCCCCGCCGAAATCGGCGGCGACGAGCTTGGCCATGTTGGCCTCGATGGCGCAATCGCGGCCGAGGGTCTGCAGCCAGGCGGCCTTGTAGGTCATCATGCGGATGAGTTCGACCTTGGTCTTCATCCAGGAGATTTTGTGCTGGATGGCCTGATACTGCCCGATGGGGCGTCCGAAGGCCTTGCGCTGCTTGGCGTAGGCGAGGGCGTCATCGAAGGCGGCCTGGGCTTCGCCGAGGCAAAGGGCGGCGGTGAGGATGCGCTCGTTATTGAGCATGCCGAGAATCTGGTAAAAACCCTTGTCCTTCACGCCCAGAAGATTTTCCTTGGGAACCTTGACGTTGTCGTAGAACACTTCGAAAGACTGGGTGGCGCGGATGCCCAGCTTATCGAGCTTGCGCAGCTTGACGCCGGGAGAGTTCTTGTCCACCAGGAAGACGGAGATGCCGTCGGCCTTCTTTTCGACTTTGTCATTGGTGCGAGCGACGACGATGAGATAGTCGGCGACGTTGGCGCCGGTGGTCCAGACTTTCTGGCCATTGAGAAGGAAATGATCGCCCTTGTCGGCGGCGAAGGTCTTCATGGCGCCAAGGACGTCGGTGCCACCGTCGGGCTCGGTAAGGGAAAGCGCGAACATGATCTTGCCCTGAGCCAGCGCGGGAAGCAGTTTGCGCTTCTGCTCTTCGCTGCCGCAGAGCTGCAGGGTCTTGGCGCCGAAGCAGCTGGACATGAAAAACGTGAGGCCGATGGAACCGCTGCGGCGGGAGAGTTCCTCGACGACGATGGTCATATCGAGAACGTCGCCGCCGGCGCCGCCGTACTCTTCGGAGATGGGAATGCCAAGAAAACCGCCTTCGGCCAGGGCCTTCCAGACCTTGTGCGGAAACTCTTCCTTCTCGTCCATTTCGCGGGCGTACTCGGGAGGCGCCTCGCGCTCGACCAGGGCGCGGATATTCTGGCGCAGGAAATCCTTTTCCTTGCCGAGGTCGAAATTCAGATTGCCGAGTTCCACGGCGGGTGCTTCTGCGGGATTGCTCATGGTTGTTTCTCCTTAATCTTTGGCCAGGCCCTTCATGATCATGCGGACAAACACGCGCTTGATCTCTTTGGGCTCCGTGGTGTCATCGGCATGAAACCAGCGGTAGATCCAGTTGATCATGCCGAGAAAGCCGTTGACGATGAGCACGGGGTCGCCGTCGTTGAATCTTCCCTGCGCTTGTCCCCGGCGGACAATTTCGACGAAGCGGTTGTTGTAGCGGGTCATCAGGGCGACAACCTTGTGCTGCCGTTTGCCGGAAAGCGTATCGAATTCATGGAGGAAGAGGCCGACGCGGACGCGGTTCTGCATGATGTATTCGACCTGGGCCTCGATAGCCCGCTTCAACTGCACCACGGGATCGCCGGCGGGATCGATATTTTTCGCAATGTGCGCATCGCCCTGCTCGATGACGGAGTAGAGAAGCTGATAGAGCAGGTCTTCCTTGGATTTGATGTAGTAGTAGAGCGAGCCCTTGAGCATGCCGACGTCGCGGGCGACGTCCTCGATGGTGGTGCCGTGAAAGCCCTTGGAGAAAAATATTTTCGCGGCGCTATGGAGGACTTCCTCCATGCGGCTGCCCGATTTGGAACGTGAACGCGCGGCAGCAGGCTTGCCCGCACGAACTAGACGCGCAGTGGAAACAGCAGGTTCAGATTCTCGCCGCAAGGTTCGCCCCCATTGTGACTGCATCCAGGATGGTTCCGGGTTTCTCGCAGTCACCCACGCGATAAGCCGGAACGGGAAAGCCTTCCTCCTCGCAGAAGGACATACTGTCGTTGGGCCGGTAGCCCAGCGCGATGACCACGCTGTCGCATGGCTCGGCGAATTCCTGTTTTTGTTCGTTCGAGTAAATCACCTGAGCAGATTCAATGCGCAGGACGCGGCATTGGGTGAGCAGCTTGACGCCGAATTTCTTGAACTCGTAGTACATCCAGCGGCGGCTGATGGCTTCGATATTCAGGCCGATGTGCGACATCATTTCGATGATGGCCACCTGATGGCCGCGTTCCATGAGCCATTCCGCGGTTTCGCAGCCGGTGCCGCCGCCGCCCACGATGACCACGCGCTTGCCCACCGGAACGCGTTCAAGGAGAACGTCTTCGGCCACGGCGACGTGCAGCTGCTGCGCGCCGGGAATCGGCGGAACGACCGGAACGCTGCCGGTGGCCAGCACGATGAGTTCCGGCTGGAGGCCCATCAGCGTGCCGCGGTTGAGTTGTTCTCCCATGCGCACATCGACACCCAGGTTATGCACTTGACGGCTAAGAAAGTCGGTAAATGAGTTTACCTCTTTTTTGGAAGGAGCTGCGGCGGAAAGATGCAGCTTGCCGCCGAGCCGCGTGTCGCGCTCGACGAGCGTGACATGATGGCCGCGCAGGCGGGCCACGCGGGCGGCTTCCAGGCCGCCGGGGCCGCCGCCGGCGATGACCACGCGCGCTGGACGCGCCGCTGGCTCGATTTCGAAATCATATTCGCGGCCCAGACCGGCGTTCACCGTGCATTTCACTTCCATGGCGCGGGAGACGTAATCCACGCAGGTATTGCAGGAGATGCACGGGCGAACGTCTTCGGCATGGCCTTCTTCGGCTTTTTTGGCCCAGTCGGGGTCGGCGATGAGGCCGCGGCCCACGGCGACCATGTCCGCCTTGCCATCGAGAAGAATTTTTTCCGCCAGCGCCGCGGAGTGAATGCGGCCCACGGCGATGACCGGAACGCTGACGGCGGCCTTGATGCGCGCGGCGTCATCGGCGAGCAGGCCGGTGGGCATGAACATGGGGGCCATGATGTATTTCAGCGTCTGCCAGTTACCGGCGGACACGCTGATGGAGGCCACGCCGAACTCGACGAGTTTCTTCGAGACGTAGGCGGTGTCGTCGAGCGTCAGCCCGCCGGGAACATATTCGCTGCCGGAAATGCGGAACTGGATGGGAAAGCGTTCGCCGCAGACCTGGCGGATGCCCTGAACAATTTCGCGAGAAAAGCGCAGGCGGCGATCGGGGTCACCACCGTATTCGTCCTCGCGGCGGTTGGAAAGCGGCGAGATGAATTCGCAGATGAGATAGCCGTGGGCGCCGTGGATTTCGATGAATTCGAAACCGGCTTTTTGCCCGCGATGCGCGGCGGAGACAAATTCATCCACGACGTAGCGGATGCCGTCCTTATCGAGAACGCGCGGAACCGGGCCGCGCTCGGAGATGCCGATGGGGCTGGGAGCGACGGGCTTGCCCAGCGTCGTCTGGCGGCCCATGTGATTAAGCTGCAATCCGATGGTGCTGCCAAAGGGCTTGACCGCATCCACCACGCGCGCCAGACCGGGGATGAATTTATCGTCGAAGAGATTCAGTTCGGGGCCGACGCCCAAAACGTCCGGGTCCACGATGCAGTTTTCGACGACGATCATACCCACGCCGCCGGCGGCGCGCATTTTGTAATAGTTCACGACGCGGTCGGAGACGCTGCCGTCGGGATGGCAATAGCCCATGCCCATGGGGGGCATGACCACGCGATTCTTCACGCGCAGGCCGGCGAACGAAATGGGTTCGAACAGTTTCACCGATTCTCCGTCGCTACTTTCTCAGCATGCCTTCAATATCAATGCGCTCACGCAACGTCCGCAGTTCCTCTTCAGTCGGCCCTTCGGTGACCGGCACATCTTTCGGGATGATCAACTCAAAGCCCGTGTTATCGACAACCTGCTGCACGGTGACGCCCGGATGAACGCTTTTCAGGCGCATATGCTTGCTCGTTTCGTCGAAATCCATGATGCACAGTGGGGTCATGCAATACACGGGGCCGCTGCCGGGAATACCGAGTTTTTTGCGGCCGTCGGCGCCGCCCTGTCCCCAGCCGACGGTGGAGATGAAATCGCATTTGTCGACAAGGATGCGCTTGTCGTGGGACTGCACAAACAGGTAGTAGCGGTCGACGTAATGGGCCATGGAGAGAGTGCCCACCGCGCCGGGACCGCGGAAATCGAGATGCTTGTAGTCCTTGCCCACGCCAATGAGATTCGAATTTCCGAATTTGTCGATCTGCAGGCCGCCGACGACAAACGTATCCGAGACGATGCGCGGATCTTCCTGAAAATCATCGTGAATGATATAGCCTTCGGCCCATTTGGCGGGGCGGTAGTCGTAGACGGTGTAGAAAGGCTCCATGCGCGGCTCTTTGGTCAGGTTGGTGAAGGTCATGACCACATAGAGGCGCACGTTGGGGCAGCGGGTGAGATGCGCGAGGAGGATGCCGGCGCGCGGAACGTGCAGGCCGGCGCCCACGGCGACGCGCTCGCCGTCGCGCACCTGGCGGGAGACAAACGTCGCCAGAAGTTCCTTGATGGTGAAATCTTTCGCCAATGTGCCGGTTCCAGTCAAAGCCGCTTCCCTTCTCAGTACTCGTGCAGCGCAATCAGGCGACGGACGCCGATGGTTTCGAGATAGTCTTCGTGCGTTTTCGGTTTCAGAATGTACTTCTCGAGATAAGCCTCGATCGGCCCGCGGTCGCCCTTCTTGGCCCAGGCGGTGCCGGCGTCCACGTACTCGCGAATGTGCTCGCCATCCTCGATGTAGTAGCCGGGCGCGGCAAAGGGGTGCGAGCCATAAGGAGCGCGCACGACGGCATCGACGCCGACGAGCGAAGTGGCCAGCGGATTCTTGCGCACTTCCTCGTTGGGAATGACGCGTTCGACCTGGGCGATGGTTTTTTCCGCGGCGCGCCACATGGCGCGGTCCCCGAAGCCGGTGCCCACGTGCTGCACGTTGCCGAAGGCGTCGGAGTGCGCGGCGTAGATAATCGCGAGGTCGGGGGTGATGGCGGGAATGGCCAGCATGGGTTCGCCGCTGACAGGATCGTTGTACTGCTTGATCTCGGGATTGATCTCCGGGAAGGAGGTGCCGATGCCGGCCTTCCAGGGCGTCGAGGGCAGGCGCTGTGCGGCGGCGCGCAGCGAGCAATAGAACATGCCTTCATCGCATTCGAAAATATCGAGTTCGCCCTTCTGCGCGGCAATGCGGAAGAAAGGCGCCACGGGACAGTAGTGCTCGCCGCCCATGTAGGTGGTGACGAGTTTCTTGACGCAGCCCGCGGCGATGAGTAGATCGAGATCCAGACCGCCCGAAGCCGCGCCAACAACAGTGAGATTCTTGATGCCGCGCCGGATGATCTGCCGCACCAGCGCCATGGGATGGCTGGAATTGATGAAGCCACCAATCGCCAGCGTCATACCGTCGCGAATCCAGTCCGCGGCGGCGTGTTCGTCCAGCACCAGGCTTTTGCGTTCGGCAGTCATCAGTCGTGCCACGAGTCCTTGAATTCGGGAATGCGCGTGCCCAGATATTTTTCAACGCAGGTCAGACCGGCACGAGCGGCGCGGTCCACGCCGATGCCGCGCGAGCGGAAAGTTTCCGAGGCGAAGTACAAGCCATCCACGCCGGGAGCGGTGTAATCGGGGCGGAAGGCGCCCACGAGGCCGGGCTTCTGGAACACGCCGAAGGCCGGATTGGCCACCAGATGGCGGCGCTTCCAGATGATGTTCTTCTTGGTGAAGAGTTTCGGGTAAAAGGTTTCGAGGTCCTTCTCGATGTCGGCAAACTTCTGCTCGTACCATTCCTGCGAACGCGTGCCCTGAAAAGCGAAGCCGCAGTTGTAGAGATGCGTGCCCGGAGGAGCGACGCTGGGGTCATAGCCGGTGGCAAGAAAAGCCCAGCCGGGCAAGCGACTGTGAGGAGCGTCGAACCACAGAGCCAGTTCCGTGGGATGAATACCGGTGAAGATGGGTTCGTGGCAGGCAACGTACATGCCCACCCAGCAGACTTTGTAAGCGTCCTGCGCGAGAGTCTGGATCTGAGTGACGTACCAGTCGGGAAGATCCTTCTGGCGGACGACATTGAGGACGTTCCAGACGGGCAGCGTGGAGATGACCGCGTCGCACTCGATGGTTTCCCAGTTAAAAGCCTCGGTGGCCATGGCCCGTTCGCCGCGCTCGATCATCACGCCCTTGACGCGGTGGTTGTCGATAATGACGCGCTGCGCGGTGGTTTCCATCATCAGTTCGCCGCCGTGGCGTTTGAGTCCGTCGGCCAACTGCTTGAACATGCCGTGCCAGCCGCCCACCGGCCAGCAGGAGTAGCCCGCGATGCGCTTGTGCATGTAGTGCATTTTGCGGACATAGAGATTGTCGCTGGCGGAATGGTCCCACCAGTTTTCGGTGAGGCATTCGGCCATGGCCACGTATTCAAAGAGCGCGATGACGCCTTCGCTCTTGGTGTGCTGTTCGAGCCAGGAGCGCAGCGGCAGATGGTCGAACTTGTCGAATTCGCTCCACTCCGTCTCGCAGAGAATCTTGATTACTTTCTTCAGTTCGTTTTTGTCCGTGGAATAGAGCTGCTGAATGGCTTTCCAGCCGCCTTCATGCCAGATGGGCATGCCCTGGCTGGTGAGGCCATGTTCGAGCTTGCCGCCGACGTAATCGATAATTTTGGTGATGCCGAAGCCGTCGTCTTCGAGCAGGTGGCCGCCGAGATTCATGCGGTAGCCTTCGAAAGGCACGGCCATGCCGCGCCCGCCAAGATGTTTGTCGCGGTCAATGACCACAACTTTCTTGCCCTGCTTCGCCAGCAGCGCTCCGGCGGCCAGACCCGCGGCGCCCGCTCCCAGCACGACTACGTCGTATTTCGCCATAAGAAAACTTCTCTCCTCGACCGGACGCTAATCGCGCCGGAAGCCGAGCGTGTACTCGGCGATCAAAGCCTTGTGCAATTGGTTCTGCCCTTCGACAATCTGAAACACCTTAGCGTCGCGGAAATAACGGCTGACGGGATATTCGCCGGAGCAGCCGTAGGCGCCGTGAATCTGCACCGCGTTGGTGGCGGCCATCATGGCCGTATCCGAAGCAAACATTTTGGCGATGCTGGCGTCCTTGCGGGCCTGCTTGGCGCCGCTGTCCTTCACCCAAGCCAGCCGATAGGTGAGCATGCGGGCGCTCTCGATGGACGTGACCATGTCCGTGATCATGGACTGCACCATCTGAAATTTTCCGATGGGCTGGTCGAAGACGATGCGCTGCTGCGCGTACTTCACGGATTCGTCGAGGCAGGCCTGCGCCAGGCCCAGCGCGCGAGCGGCCACGCCCAGGCGGCCGTTTTCCACGGCGCACATGGCCACGTGCATGCCTTTTCCTTCTTCACCGACAAGGTTCTTCACGGGAACGCGGCAGTCTTCCAGAATGACGTCGCCGGTGGTCAGCGCATTGAAGCCCAGCTTGTGCTTGTAGGGCTTGAAGGTCATGCCCGGGGTGTTGCGGTCAATAAGAAAGGCGCAAATTCCCTTACGCGGATTTTCGCGGTCCAGCGTGGCGAAGGTGAGCACCCATTCGGCGACGTCGAGGAAACTGATCCAGGCCTTGGCCCCGTTCAAAACGTAGTGGTCGCCGTCGCGGCGGCAGGTGGTTTCCATGGCGGCGACGTCCGTGCCGGAGTGCGGCTCGGTGACGCCGGTGGCGGCGAACACTTTACCCTCGGCAAGAGGCTTGAGGTATTTCTGTTTCTGCTCTTCGCTGCCGAAGCGCAGGATGGCCGATCCGGCCAGGCCGCTGGGAAAGGAGAGCGCGCAGGCGACGCAATGGCAGACGCGGGAAATCTCCTCGAGGATGATGGTCTGGGTGGTGAAGTCGATTCCCGCTCCGCCGTACTCGGGGGGAACGATGCCGCCCATCCAGCCGAGCGCAGCGGCCTTCTGGATGATTTCCTTGGGAAAGCGCCCTTCGGCGTCATAAGCGGCCACGTGGGGAGCGATCTCTTTGAGCGCAAATTCCCTGACGGCCTTGCGGATCTGCTGTTGTTCGTCGGTAAAAGAGAAGTCCACTCGGCACCAATTCAAACAACCGTTTGGTAAGGCAAATTCTAGCAAACAACCGGCTGCTCGTCAATTTACTCTTGCGGCCCCTCCCCCGGGGCGCACCCTTCCCTACAGCAGGTCAAATCCGGCAATGGCCCGAATGGACGGGGGGCGCTCGGTCTGCCAGCGCACGCGCACCTTCGCGCCCACCGCAAGCTTGCCAGGTTCTTTCGTATGAATCAGATGCGCCAGGCAGGTGTCCGCGCCATCGAGCTGGACCAGGCCGAAAACGATGCGCTCGCCTTCCTGCGGCAGCTCAGCCATTCCATGCGGCACCACGGCGAAGGATTGCAGCGTTCCTGTGCCGGGCAGTTCGGCCCAGTCGTCGGCCGGCTTCCAGGAGCGGCCGCAGAAGGAAAGCGGCGGAACAGTCTTGCGGGATTCCCCGCGCACGCCGGAGCCAAAGAGTTTGCCGTCGCGCAGGCCTTCCAGAAAACGGAGCAGCGCCGGCCCCGGCGTGTACTGGAAGGGGATTTCGATCTTCTGTTTTACGATCCAGTGCGATTCGCTCATCGATCGATTCCTCTACCCTTCCTCAATCCAGCAACCGGAAATGCTTGATGTCCAGCAGAGTGCCCTTGCGCTCGGGGCGAAAGACGGCCTTGACGCGCTTGCCGACGCCGAGTTTTTTCGGGTCGGTCTCCTCGAGAAAATGGTAGAGAGCGGTGGAGGCGCCGTCGAGGCGGATGATGGCGAAGCCGTAGGGCACGGGGCGCTGCTCGCCGGTCATGGGATCGATGAAGGGGACGTTAACGACGGTGCAGCCAACGATGACGCCTTCGTCGCTGACCTCCACCCATTCGCCGGTCTTTCCCGCGCAGATTCCGCAGATGGGCCGCGGCGGAATATAGACGCGCTGGCAGCCGGGGCAGCGCACGCCCCAGATGCGTCCGTTATCGCGCAGTTCCTGAAAAAAACGCGTGGCGAAGTGCCCGGCGGCATATTCGTATTCGACGCTCAGCAGCCAGGGAACGCGCAAACCTTCCTCTTTCTTTCCGCCGGCCGGATTTTTGCTCTTCTCGCTCACGATCGTTCCTCGTTACTCGCGTCCCAGAATCAGCGCGTCGGTCCAGGCATTTCCGCCGTAGCCGGTGGCCAGCGCCAGCTTGGCGCCCGGCACCTGGCGCTTCCCTGCCTTGCCCATAATCTGCAGGGCGGCTTCGGCGACGCGAATCATGGCCGTGGCGCCGATGCAGTTGGTGGCTAGCACGCCGCCGGAAGGATTGACGGGAAGCTGGCCGGACATGGTAGTGACGCCCTGGTCGATCAGTTTGCCGGACTGGCCGGGCGCGCAGAAACCGAGATTTTCGTACATGGCCAGCTCGGCGTAGGTGGCCACTTCGTAGATTTCGGCGACGTCGAGATCCCGGACGGGGTCAGAAATTCCGCAGGCCTTGTAGACGCGCTGGGAGGCGGCGCGCTGGCTGCGCATTTCGGCCAGTCGACGGGGGCTGTCGCCCATGTACTGCTGCTCGTGGGCGGTGGCGACGGCCTTGATCCAGGCGGGCTGGGGCGCAAGTTTTTTCGCTTTCGCTTCGGTGGCCAGCACGAGCGCGCAGGCGCCATCGGACTGCGGGCAAAAATCGAGACGCCGCACGGGATAGGCCAGGTAGGGCGAAGCCAGAACTTCCTCGACGGTCAGGTTGGGCATCTGGAGATGAGCGTATTCGTTGTTGCAGGCGTTGCGGCGGGACTTCACGGCAATCTTCGCAGCGTGCTCTTCGGTGACGCCGCTTTCGTGCACATACGTGGAAGCCATGACGGCGAAATTGCCGATGGCCCCGGCCATCATGGTGCGCTCCCAGAGCGGATCGCCCACGGTGGTAATGGCGGTCTGGGTATGGCCTTCGGACTGCTTTTCGAAACTGACGGCGAGAATCGTGTCGTAGATTCCGGAGGCGGCGAAGTAGTAGGCGGCGATGGCGGTGCTGGTGCCCACGGTGCCGCCGGTGTTGAACTTCATCGCGGGCTTGCCCAGGCCTCCCCAGCCTTCCACGCTCCACAGTTCGGGAAGCATGAAGCCCTCGAAAGGCTCCATGTTGCCGAGCATGACGGCGTCAATGTCGCTCATGCGCAGGCCGGCATCGTCAAGTGCCCGAGTGACAGCTTCTGTGATCAGCTCGCGCATATTGATGTCCGTGCGCTTGGCGGTGTGCTTGGTCTGGCCCGTGGCCACGATTCCGACTTTATGAGGCATGGTCGCTGGTCCTCACGTGCCCTGGGGCGCATCGCCCCGCAAAATAACCACGGTCTGGCTCTGTCCGCAGATGCCGCTGGCGCCGTGCGCCAGGCCGGTGCGCGCGTCTTTCACCTGATGCTGGCCGGCGGCGGCGGTGAGCTGAAGATGAATTTCCGCGACACGCGCGAGGCCCGCGACGCAGGTGGGATTTCCGGTAATCGCGCCGCCCGATGGATTTACAGGCAGCTTGCCGCTGAGGTCGAAATCGCCGGCGGCCAGTCGGGCCTTCGCGGAGGCGCCGTTGCCCAGGCCCAGCGCTTCGAGATAGAGCAACTCTTCGTGCGCATAGCGCGCCGAGAGTTCCACGACGTGCAACTCATCGAACGGCTTGCGCAGGCCCGCGGAGGCGTAGGCCCGCTCGGCGGCTTGCGCTAGCGCAGCCGATGCGGCGAGGTCGCGATCGGTCCAATAGGCGTCGGTGGAAGAGCCCATGCCGGCGATCCAGGAGAGCGGGCGGCGCGACGCGCGGGCGCGCTCCGGGCTGCCGAGGAGAATGGCGCAGGCGCCGTCCGTGATGGGCCCGGAGAGAAGATCGCGCAGCGGGGAGACGATTTCCGCCGAAGCCAGAATCTGCTCGATGGAAAAATCGCCGCTGCGCCGCGCCAGGGGATTTTTCAGGGCGTGGCGGTGATTCTTGCGGGAGACCGCGGCGAGATCGGCTTCCGCGGCGCCGGAAATACCCAGGAAGCGCCGGGCCTGAAGCGCCGCGGCAATGTGCTCGTCGAGGCCCAGAGGCCGCTCGACATAGGGATCGAACATCGTCGAAGTGATCTGGTGGAACTGGCCTTCGGATTCCTTGCAATGAGCGACGACGAGCGTCAGGTCATAGGCGCCAGCGAGAATGCGCGCCGCGCCATAGAGCAGCGCCTGAATGCCATCCCCGGCAACCTTGACTTCGGAATTCAGATAGCCGCCGGCGACTTCGTTGATGGCCATGCCCGAGATGGTCCTGCCGTCGAAGAAATCCTGCGAGGCACTGACGATGGACTGAATTTCCTTGAGCGCGACGCCGGTTTCGGTCAGCAACTGGTCCACGACTTCATGCACCAGTTCGTTGTACGTCTGGTGGTCTTTGCGGGCCTCGTAGCGCGTCTGCACCACGCCAAGAATGGCCACTTGTTGGGGAGCGGGCAAGGTCACTTTCCCGTCCATTTCGGCTTGCGCTTTTCGACGAATGCGCCGATGCCTTCGCGCGCGTCGGCGCTCAAGACGGCCTTCAGGCAATGCTCGCGCTCGACGCGCATGCCGTCCTCGCGGCCCATGCCGATGGATTTGCGCAGGGCCTGCTTGATCAGCGCGCAGGCGACCGGAGCCTGTCCGGCCAGCTGCCGGGCAAACTCCTGCGCCTCGGCCAGAGTTTTCTCCGGGTCGCAGGCCCGGTGAATCAGGCCGATGCGTTCGGCTTCATCGGCGTCCAGGTGACGGCCGGTCATCATCAGCTCGATGGCGCGGCCGTGGCCGACGACGCGCGGAAGCCGCTGCGTGCCGCCGCCGCCGGGAATGATGCCAATATTCACTTCGGGAAGGCCGATGCGGGCCTTGCCGCGCGACATAAAACGGAAATCGACAGCCAGCGCAAATTCGCAGCCGCCGCCCAGCGCATAGCCCTGAATGACGGCGATGGTGGGCTTGGCAATGTCTTCGAGGCGGTTGAAAATGCCGTGCACGCGGGTAATCTTGCGGTCCACCCACTCGTGCTCGAAGCGGTAAGTCTGCATGTCCTTGATGTCCGCGCCGGCAATGAAGATTTTTGGATTCTTGGTGGCGAAAATCACCGCGCGGGTCTGCGCATCGCCGTCCAGTTCGTCGCAGAGCCTTTCGAATTCCACGTACAGCGGCTCTTCGAGCGAGTTGACCGGGGGCTTGTCCAGAAAGACGGTGGTGACGCCCGCGGCGCGTTCCAACTGGAAGAATTTGTAATCGGCCATGCTCGTTGGCTTTCCGGGCGGCGCTCCTTCGGCGGAGCCGCCGCCATGCGCGGCTAAAACTTGAAAACTTTTGCCGCGGTGTCGTGCAGAAGCGCCTGCTTGGCGTGCGGCTTCAGGCTGAGCTTCTCGATCTGCGAGAGGCTCTCTTCGTGCAGGATGAGCGGATAGTCGGTACCCCAGACGCACTTGCCGATCCCGCGGCTGTTCAGGAAATGCAGAACGCTCTTGTCCCAGTATTTCGGGGCGTGGCCGCTCATGCAGATGTAGACGTTGGGATGCTTCCAGGCCATGGCAATTAGCTCTTCGCACCAGGGCCAGCCGGTGTGCCCGCCGATGAGATTCAGGTCCGGGAAATAAAGAGCGATGTCGTCGAGCAGAATCGGTTTGCCGCAGGCGCTGGGCATGAATTCCGCGGAGTGGCCCACCTGGAAAACCACCGGGATGCCCAGTTCATCGCACTTGGCGTAAAACGGAAACCATTCCGGGCCGTTGATGGGAATGCCAAAGCCGAAGGGATGCACATGCGCGCCCTTGAAGCCGTATTCCTTGACCGCTTTTTCCAGTTTGCGCACGCCTTCCATGCGCTCGAAGGGGTTGATGCCCGCCAGGCCCACGATGCGGTCGGGGAATTTCTCGATGAGCTTGGCGATGTCTTCGTACTTGAAGTCTGCGCCCATCTTGTTCTTGCGGTAGAAAGCCTGCTTCAGCGCCGGCACGCACACCTTCTCGATGCCCAGGCGGTCCATGTTGGCGACGAACTGCTCCGCCGTGTAGCCCTTCATGTTGTCGGTGCGCCCCCATTGGGTGCCCATCATGAAGTGCACTTCTTCGTTGTCGATGAAAAGATGCTGAATGCCCTCCGGGGTGAAGGGATTGCACCAGACGTCTATGGCTCCGGATTTGGTCATGTGCTTAGTCCTTGGTCTTCCTTCCTTCAGGAATCGATTCCCTCATCAAGCTTGGAACTTTCTTCCACCATTTCAATCAACACGCCGCTGGTTTCCCGCGGATCGACGAAGGCAATCTGCCGGCCGTGCACGCCCTTGCGCGGCTTTTCGTCGAGCAGTCTAACACCGGCCGCCCGCATCCGGCCGAGTTCCGCCGCGATCTCCGGAACCTCGAAGGAGAGGTGATGCAGCCCCTCGCCCTTCTCCCGCAGGATTCGGCCGACCTTGGAGTCCGGCTCGCGCGAACTGAGCAACTCCAGGTGCACGCCGCCGAGTTCGACGACGGCCACGTCGGTGCTGGTCTCCGGCAGAAAGTCGCGCTCCAGCAGGCGCACGCCGAACAACTGCTGGAACCGGGCGATGGCCGCCTCCAGGTCGTGCACCACCAGGGCGATGTGACTCAGTTTGCCGAGCATGCCCGCTTCCCTGCCGCCACGGTTTCCAGAATCAAACAACCGTTCGTTAGATATCGACTTTTAGCAAATGGCGGCCCCGCTGTCAACTGTGCTCTGTACACGGCGCGGACCCGCGGCGGGCGTGAGGCTCTGGACATGGCCGTCTGGCACTCCTTTGCAGGCTTGCGCGAAACCCCGACCGGGGTCATCCTACCACACGGAGGGTAGGGGTCCGCCGGGCCCATGCAGGGAAACGCCGGGGTCGGCGGCAGGCCCGGGAGCCATTGACAAGGTCCGGACGGGCAGTTACTCTCCTGTTCGTAATTTCCTCTACCAAACAATCGTTTGGTAAGATGGAACCGGGCTTTGCCGTGCGCCCGGCGCAAGAACCTCACGAGCGAGAACACCCATGCACCTCGTCGTTTGCCTAAAGCAGATCATGGACCCGGAACTCCCCCCGGCGGAATTCCGCGTGGACACCCAGAAGAAAGAAGCCGTGCGCGGCAGCGCCAATCTGGTCATCAGCGTGTTCGATGAGAACGCCCTGGAAGTGGCCCTGCAACTGCGCGACGCCGCCGGCGGAGGAAAGATCACCGCGCTGTGCGTGGGCCACGAAAGCGCGGTGGACGCGCTGCGCAAGGCGGTTTCCATGCGCGCGGACGAGGCCATCCGCATTCGCGAAGAGGAGTTCCCTGCCCTGGACGCATACGGAGCCGCGCGCCTGCTGGCCGCCGCCCTGCGCAAGCTGGAACCAGCGGACTTGGTTTTCTGCGGCCGGGAAGCGGGCGACTGGCATGGCGCCATCGTGGGCGGCCTTCTGGCCGGGGAATTGCAGCGGCCCTTCGTGAGCCTCGCGGCGGCAGCCCAGCGTACGGACGAGAAATTTCTCCTGCGGCGGCAGACCGACGAAGGATGGGAAACGGTGGAGTGCGCGGGCCCGGCGGTGGTCAGCGTGACCAATGACGACTCCAACCAGCCGCGCATCCCCAAGGTCAAAGACAATATGATGGCCTTCCGGCGGCAGATTCCGGCCTGGGGCGCGGCGGAACTGGGCATCCAGACATCCGAACTGAACGGGCCGAATGCGGCGCTGGAATTCGCCAGCCTGGGAATTCCCAAGAGCGAGAAACAGTGCCAGGTAATCGGCGGCGAATCCGTTGAGGAGAAGGCGGCGCGTCTGGCGCAGAAGCTGGCGGATTTGCATGTACTGTAGCGGTAAAAAGTTCGGGAGAACGGTATGAAGAACGTCGTAGCGCTATTGATTGCGGCGCCGGGCGGCCTGCGGCGCACGGAAGCGGAAGTATTGAGCGCTGGGCGGCGGCTGGCCGACGGCCTGGGCGGGACGCTCGCCGCGGTGATCCTCGGAGCAGCGGAAGCCTCTTGGGACGGCGACGCGGCGGCGTATGGCGCGGATCGCGTGCTGCGCGTGGAACACGCGGGGTTGGCAGAGTATCAGGCGGAACTGATGGTGGAAGCGGCGCGACTGGCGTGCGCGGCGTTGCAGGCCGAAATCTGCCTGGCTCCCAGCAGCACGTACGGTCTGGAAATGGCGCCCGTGCTGGCGCAAAAACTGGGCGCGGCCGTGGTCACCGACGTGATCGCCGCGTCGGGAGAAGCCGGGCAGGTGAAAATCACCAAGCCGGTCTATGGCGGAAAAGCCAATTCGGAACTGATCGCGCGCAAGTCGCCGCTGCTGCTGGTGATGCGCGCGCGGTCGGTGGCCCTGCTGGAGAAAAAAACCGGAGCGGTTGCGGAAACTTCGAAATTGGACGTGCAGCTCGATGCCGGACTGGCCAAGAGTAGAATCGTCGAGCGCAAGCAGGAGGCCAGCACCGGAGTTCGTCTCGAGGACGCCCGCATCATCATCAGCGGCGGGCGCGGCCTGGGCGGGCCGGACGGTTTCAAGCTGCTGGATGAATTGGCGGTCCTGCTCGGCGGAGCGGTGGGCGCATCGCGCGCTGCCTGCGACCAGGGCTGGGTGCCCGCGTCATGGCAGATCGGGCAGACCGGAAAAAAAGTGGCGCCCGAACTCTACCTGGCCGTCGGAATTTCCGGAGCCAGTCAGCACTTGGTGGGAATCAGCGGCGCCAAGCACATCGTGGCCGTAAACAAGGATGAAAAGGCCCCGATTTTTGAAGCCTCCGAAGCGGGCGTAGTCGAGGATTACCGCGCCATGATTCCCGCGCTGATCGAAGCCGTGAAGAAGCACAGGGCCGCGGAAGGAAAATGACGCCAACACGCGAAATCTATTTCAACATCGGGCACATCTGGGTGATGTATGTGCTCTTCGCCGCCGCCTTGGCGATCTTCGCCAAAGGCTGGTACGACCTATGGCGGCGCTGGCGCATGGGCCAGCCGGCCGCGCGCACCGGGCCGCTCATGGCGCGCCTGGGTCTGGCGCTGCGGCAGGTCTTTTCGCAGAAGACGCTGCTCAGGCGCTACCGCGCGGCGGGAATCTTTCACGCGCTATTCTTCTGGGGCTTTGTCGTACTCTTCCTGGCCACCACCGTCGTTTTCATCCACGAAGATCTGGGCGTCCACATCATGCAGGGCTGGTTCTACCTGATCTTTCAGTCGCTCGTGGCGGACCTCTTCGGGGCCTTCGCGATTCTTGGCATCGTGATGGCCTTCGGGCACCGCTACCTCTTCAAAGCCAAGCGCCTGAAACCGGACACGCGCGACGACGCGACGATCCTGGCGGTCATTCTGGTCATCCTGGCTACCGGCTTCCTCATCGAAGGCTTGCGCATCGAGTTGACGCACGACGCCTGGGCCGCGTGGTCGCCGGTGGGACGCGCGGTCGGTGCCGCGCTGGCCGGCGGGTTGAGCATGGACGCGATGCGTGAACTGCATCGCGCTCTCTGGTGGTTCCATGCCGTCGTGGTTTTTGGATTTATCGCCTGGATGCCCTATTCCAAGCTGCGCCACCTCCTCACCAGCCCGGCCAACATCTATCTGCAGAATCTCGGCGCCCGGGGCGCGCTGCAGCCGCTGGACCTGGAAAAAGCCGAGAGACTGGGCGTCAGCCGTCTGGAACAGTTCACCTGGAAAGATCTCTTCGACCTGGACAGTTGCACCGAGTGCGGGCGCTGCGAAGTGAACTGCCCGGCACACTTGTCCGGAAAGCCGCTATCGCCCAAGGCGCTGATTCTCGATTTGCAAAAATATATGCATGGAATGAGTCTGGAAGCCGCCGGCACAGCGCTTGACCCCGACGCCCCTTCCCTGCTGGTCGGCCCCATCATTCACGAAGAAACACTGTGGTCCTGCACAACCTGCCGGGCGTGCGTCGAGCAATGCCCCGTGATGATCGAGCAGTTGCCCAAAATCGTGGACATGCGCCGGCATCTGGTGATGGAGCGCGCGGAGTTCCCCGGCGATTTGCAGGCCATGGTGCGCAGCTTGGAAGCGCGCGCGCATCCCTATCCGGGCGCGCAGGCTTCGCGGACCGACTGGATGTCGGGCCTGAAGCTGGCCGATCTGGCGGCGACGCCGGACGCCGAGTTCGAAGTGCTCTTTTGGGTGGGTTGCGCGGGCGCGCTGAACAAGCGCAATCAGGAAGTAACGCGGGCCATCGCGCAGGTCTTGACCCGCGCGGGAGTGAAATTCGCCGTGCTGGGACGCGAAGAAAAATGCACGGGAGATCCGGCGCGGCGCATCGGCTACGAATTTCTCTTCCAGCAGCTGGCCCAGCAGAATATCCAGACGCTCGACCGCTTCAACGTCAAAACGGTGGTGGCGGCCTGCCCGCACTGCTTCCACTGCCTGAAAAATGAGTACCCGCAGCTGGGCGGCAACTACACCGTGCTGCACCATAGCGAATTTCTGGAGAAACTCGTCGCCGAGGGGCGGCTGAAGCCGGACGGCGAAGCGCAGCAGGGCGCGGTGGCCTATCACGACCCCTGCTATCTGGGACGCTACAATGGCGTTTACGACGCGCCGCGCAATCTGCTGGGCAATGCCCAGGGCGCGCCCCCCGCGGAAGCCGCAATGAGCCGCGCCAATGCGCTCTGCTGTGGCGGAGGCGGCGGCTTCTCCTTCATGGAGGAAACATCCGGCACGCGCATGAATCAGAACCGCGCGAAGCAGTTGCTGGCCACCGGCGCGGAAACCATCGGCGTGGCCTGCCCGTTCTGCATGGTCATGCTGGAGGACGGCGTCAAGAGCGTCGCCGGCGAAAAAGCGCCGCGCGTGCTGGACGTGGCCGAGGTGCTGGAGCAGCGCACCCGCGGCTGAAGAGTTTCTTTTCCGCGGCTGGCCGCGGACGAACGGAACGGTTTTTCGATACGGTCGTTGAAAGCAGGAGCCGGAATGAGCGAGTTCCCTCTCATTGGCTTGGGGCCGGAAGACGACGGGCTGCACGCCGCCACGGCCGATCCGTGGTGGCGCGAAGCGTGGTACTTCGAATTCTTCGATCCCCAATCGAGCGTGCAGTTTCAGGCCTACCAGGGCGTTTTCCCCAACAAGGAGACGGGCGATCTCTGCGCCGCATTTTTCCACGCCGGGCATCTGATTCATTCCGAAATCAAAATGGATTTCCGCCTGCCGGCCTCTTCGCCTTTGGAGGAGCGCCTGTGCTTCGGGCCCATGCGCATGGAGATTCTCGATCCGTATAAGCGCTGGCGCATCCGCTACGACACCTCCGACGCGCAGGCCGACCTGGAATTCACGGCGCTGAAGCCGCCCTTCAGCTGGGCCGCGGCGCGCCTGTGGATGGAAACGGCAGCGTCCGCCGAACAGCGCAGCCAGCATTTCGACCAGTTCGGGCGCTACACCGGACGCGTGTGGACCCGCAATCAGGAGCACAAGATCGACGCGCTCGGTTTTCGCGACCGCATGTGGGGCTGGGGCGGGCGGCGCGCCTGGAAAAATTACGCCATCCTCTGGGCGGGCTTCGACAAAGACTTCATCGCCAACGTGGCCATTCAGGAGTTCACCGACGGCCGCCTGGCCCTCACCGGATATCTCGACCGCGACGGACGCCACGAACTGCTGCGCCGCGCCACCGTGGATCTGCATTGGGACGAGCACCGCTGGAAGAGCCTCAGCAGCGTGCGCATCGAAGCCGAAGACATGGCCGGGCGCAGCGTGCAGCTAACCGGGAGGCCGCAGGGCATTCTGGACACGGCACATCGCTGGCCGCACCGCAGCGATCACATGCTTTTCAGCGTGGGAGAATATCGCTGCGCGGATCGCGTCGGCCACGGCGTAATGAACTGGGCTTTTGCCACGCTCGCCGGCCGGCCCTCGCGATTCGACGCCCGGATCGAAGAACCATCCGGGGGAGGACGTTAGCGAATGACGCAGCCCGCCGCCAACCAGCCGCCCCTTCAAACAAGCAGGGAGCGCATCGCGCATGCCAACGAACAACTGCGCGTCTACGGCGAATCGGTGCGCCATTTTTTCCGTTCGCAGCAGCGCTCGGCCATGGCTTCGCCGATGTTCAATCTGCCCGGACGGCTGGTTCTGGGCAGCTACTGCTACTACGAGCACCTCCCTGCCCTGCTGGCGGAACTGGAACGAATGACTTCGGCGGAAGAGGCTGGCAAGGGGATGCGCCGCCTCGGCGCGCGGCCCAATGCGATTCACCTGCACTCGCTGATGCTGGGCTTTTTTAACGGGCGGGAACAATCGATTTTGCGCGGAACGGCCCGGCCGGACGACGCCGCAGAGATCGCCCACGTTTTGGAGTTCTGGGAAACCGCATCGCGGGCCTCGCGCGCCGACGCTCTGCGCCTGCCGGATGAAGCCGCCTGGACCATGCCCTCGCTGTCGCCGGAAGAAGCGGCAGCGCTGGCGAGCCAGTTGCGCGGCATCGAGGACCAGGACTCGCGGCGAAAACTGCGCCGGATGATGGCCACGCTGGAGTTGTACACGTTCATTCTCAACGGCGAGGCGCGCGTGGGCGTGTTCCATCATGGGCCGTACCGCCTGACAAACGGGGACGTTCTGGTGGTAAAAGAACTGACCGGCTTCCGCGACGATTATTACCCGTGGCAGCGCAGCCTCGCGCCACTGCCGGTGGACGGCGTGGTGCGCGCCCGGCGCTACCGCGGACTGCACGCGCGCATCGTGCTGATGGGCAGCCTCACCACGGAGCCGCGCGACGAGGAACAAGCCATCGTCGCCGAACAGGTTTTCGCGCTCGAAAGCGGGAAATTGCGCCCGCTGCTCGCCGAAGAGAGCGTGGAGTTGGCAGCGCTGGCCGCCGAAGCGCAAATGAAGCTCTACGGCATCGTGATGGAGTGGGACGAGCGCTACCGCGTGGAATACGGCGCGGAACTTTACGGAAACCTGCTGCGCATCTTCGCCGAGCCTTGCGGACGGCAAGCCGAATTCGGCACGCGCGTGCGCGACAGCTTTCGCGAATCGGTTGCGCGGCACTCCGGGGATTTGACGAGCGGGGCGGAACCGCCGCTCATCTTGCAGCACATTGCGAACACCGAAGGGCCGATTTATACGCCGATTCACGGGTAACAAATGAAACGCCTGGGCGACATTACAACCGCGGAACTGAACGAGAGCCTGCGGCTCTTCGGCGCAAGCCAGAAGGGTTTCATGCGCCAGGAAAAGCGCGCCTCGCTGCGCTCGATGCTCTTCGACGTGCCGCGCCGCTCCTCCATCGGCTGGCACTGTTTTTACGAAGAGGGCGCGCGCTTCCTGAGCGAACTCTGCCGCCGCATCTCCCCCGAAGAGATCGCCCAGCGCATGAAGCGCCTGTGTTCGCGCCCGTACTATCTGACCCTCTCCATCGTCATGTGCAGCTATTTCAATGCGCGGCAGCAACTCCTGCTGGACGCGGGGCTGCAAGCCGGGCAGCCGTTTCCCGGCGAGCGCCTGGACGATGCCAAAATCATCGCGGACTTCTGGCTCCGCGCCGCGGCGGCCTATCGCAATGACGGTTTGTGCCTGCCCGCGCAAGGCGGCTACACCCAGGCGATTCTGCCCGATGAACAACTCAGCGAATTGCGGGGGCAGTTGCGCCCGACCACGCTCGATGAACGCCGCGCGCTCCGCCGCCTGGCCGCCACGATGGAGCTTTACTGCTTCATTCTCCACGGCGAGCAGCGTGACGGCATCTTCGCCCACGGGCCCTATGACGCGGGCGACGGCGCGCAAATCGTGATCCAGGAATTCACCGACCTGCAAAACGATTTTCTGCCCTGGGCCGCGACGCCAACCCGCAACCGCTATCCGAATCTGGCTCTGGCGCTGAAGCTGCGCGGCGTGCGCTCGCGCTTTGACGTTTTCGGCAGCGTGCTCTTCGACCCCGCCGACATTTTGCCGGCCATCGAAGCGGAAGGCATCTTCACCTGCGCCGCGGATGGAACCCTGCGCGCTGTGCCGTTCGCGGAGATCGCGGACATTCAACGCTGCGCCGCCGAAGCCCAGAACGACCTGTACCAGAAAGCCGCGGAATGGACCCCCCGCTACAAAGCCGAATACGGCGCCTGCCTTTTCGCCAATCATCTGCAAAGCTTTTTCATGCTGCTGCCCGGCGGCGAACAATACCGCGCCCCCATTCGCGCAGCGTTCGAAAAAGCCGCCGAAAACGTTCTCGACCGCTGGCTCGCGGACCCCGAGCCGCCCTCGATGTGGAAATTCATGGGCACAACCGAAGGTGACTTTTTCTGGCCGGTGGTGGAAACACAAGCCAGCGCATCGAATCGCACGGCACACGGAGACCGATAAACTCATGGCGACCAAAACCAAAAAGAAGGCAAGCGGCAAGAGCGCGGGAGCGCAGACAAGCTCCTCCTATTTCTGCGGCATCGACATCGGCGGCACCTTCACCGACTGCGTGGTGCGCGACGAAAAAGGGCGGCTGACCATCGCCAAGGCCCTCTCCACTCCCGACGACTCCTCGCGCGGCTTCTTCGACGCGCTGGGCGTAGCCGCCGGCAAACTGGGGCTTTCGCTCGAGCAACTCGTCTCCCGCACGGAACTCCTCCTGCACGGGACCACTCTGGGAACGAACGCCTTGCTCGAGCGCAAGGGCGCGCGCGTGGGCCTGATCACCACGGCCGGCCATGCCGACGCTCTGATCATGATGCGCTCCGTGGGCCGCTCCGCCGGCCTGCCCATTCAGCAGCTTCTGCACGTCTCGCGCCACCGCAAACCGGAACCGCTTGTTCCCCGCCAGCTGATCCGCGAAGTGAGCGAGCGCGTGGACTGGAGCGGCGACGTGGTCCTGCCGCTGAACGAAAAAGAAGCCCGCCGGGCCATCCGCGAACTGCTCGCGCAAAAAGTCGAAGCCATCGGCATCTGCTTCCTGTGGGGCTTTCTGCATCCCGAACACGAGCTGGCCGTAAAGAGAATGATTCGCGAGGAAGCGCCGGAAATCTACGTCACCTGCGGCCACGAGCTGATCAACAAGCCCGGGGAATACGAGCGCAGCGCCGCCGTGGCCATCAACTGCTTCATCGGGCCGATCATGTCCCGCTACGTGGGCAAGATTGAAGCCCGCGCCAAGGAAATGGGTTACCAGCGACGCCTGCTCATCATGCAATCCTCCGGCGGCGTTGCCACCGCGGCGGAGGTGGCGCATAAGCCCGCCTTCACCATCGGCTCCGGCCCCGCTGGCGGTCTCACCGCCTGCCAATTCCTCGCCGGCCTCATCGGCCACAAGAACGTGATTGCTTCCGACGTGGGCGGCACCAGCTTCGACGTGGGCCTGATTCACGAAGGCCAGGCGATCACCGGCAGCGAGACAACTCTCAACCAGTACACTTTCCTCGCTCCGCATCTCGACGTGATTTCCATCGGCAGCGGCGGCGGTTCCATCATCTGGGTGGACCCCATGAGCTGCACGCTGAAAGTCGGCCCGGAATCCGCCAGCGCGAATCCCGGTCCGGCCTGCTACGGCCGCGGCGGCAAACGGCCCACGGTGACGGACGCGAACCTGCTTCTCGGCTATCTCGACCCTGACTATTTCCTCGGCGGCACGCACAAGCTGGACAAGGAGAAAGCGCACGCGGCCATGAAAACCGTCGCGGACGAGCTGGGCATGAGCCCGCTCCAAGCCGCCAGCGCCGCGGTGCAGATCGTGGAGTTCCAGATGGCCGAGCTGATGCGCCAGATGACCGTGCAGCGCGGCTTTGATCCGCGGGACTTCTTCGTTTACGCCTACGGCGGAGCGGCGGGCGCGCACTGCGCAACCTACACACGCGAACTGGGCTGCAAACAAGTGGTGGTGCCGCTGGGCTCGACCGCTTCGACGTGGTCGGCGCTGGGCGTGCAGTCGGCGGACCTCTTTCATGTGTTCGAAAAAGCGGAACTCTTCCTCGCACCCTATAACGCCGCGCGCATCAACGAAATCTGCGAAGAACTGGAAACGCGCGGGATCGAGCAACTGACCAAAGACGGCCTGCGCCGCGACGAAATGTCCCTCGAACGCTACGCCGAAATGAAATTCCGTTTGCAGATTCACCTGGTGGAAGTCCCCGTGCCCCCCGGCAAGCTGACCGCCAAATCGCTGGCGGCTCTCGAGCAAGCCTTCATCGACAAATACGAACGCCTGCATGGCAAAGGCTCGGCCTTCACCAGCGCCGGCGTCGAAATGGGCCTCCTCCGCGTGACCGCTCGCGGCCGCATCCGCCGCCCTTCCCTGCTCAAGCGCCCGGCCAGCAAGCAGAATCCGCGCAGCGGCCACCGCGAAGTCTACTGGAGCGGCCTGCGCAAAAAAATAAAAACTCCGGTGTACGACTGGACCAAGATGGGCGCCGGCACAAAGCTGAAAGGTCCGGCCATCGTGCAGATGCCGGAAACAACCGTGGTCGTTCCGCCGGGAACCGCCGGACACGTGGATGGGTACGGCAACTTCATTCTGACAATCCAGGAAAAGGCATAGGAGACGCCCGATGGCTACCAAAACAATTTCGTGGGACGGCATCAACTATCCGTACATTCCTCCGCGCGACTTGAAGATCGACCCCAAGCTGCAGCTGCATTCCAAAGCCGACAAAAAAGTGGACGCGGTAACCTACGAGGTCCTGCGCCACGCCATGTGGAACGTCAACCTCGAACACGGCAACACCATCATGAAGATTTCCGGCTCACCCATCTGCGCCTACGGTCACGACTTCAATCCCTGCCTGCTCGACGAAAAAGGCGACTTCGTCATCTTCGGCCCCTTCCTGCAATATCTTTCCTCGGCCGCCAGCTCCGCCGTCAAATGGACCCTCGAGCACCGCTCGGACAATCCCGGCATCGCCGACGGTGACATTTTTCTCACCAACGATCCGTGGGTCGGAGCCACGCACCAGTCCGACGTGACCGTCATCGCCCCGGTCTTCTGGGAAGGAAAACTCTTCTGCTGGGTGGGCAATACGCTGCACCAGTGGGACCTCGGCGGAACCGCGCCCGGCGGATTCAATCCCATGGCCGCCGACGTTTTCTGGGAAGCCGGATGCATCCCGCCGATCAAAATCGTTGAAGGAGGCGTGCTGCGCCGCGACCTCGAAGAGGAATACATCCGCCGCTCGCGCATGCCGCAACTGGTGGCGCTGGACCTCCGCGCGGAAATTTCCGGCTGCAACATCGCCCGCGAACGCATTCTCGGACTGCTCAAACGATACGGAGCGGGCTCGCTCAAGGGCGTCATGCGCAAGCTGCAGGACGATTCGGAAAAAGCCTTCGTCAAACGCCTGCGCACCATTCCCGACGGAACCTGGCGCGAATCCGCGTGGATTGAACTGGCGCATCCCTCCGACCGCCACATCTACCGCAATTCCCTCACGCTCACCAAAAAGGGCGACAAGCTCATTTTTTCCAACGAGGGCACCGATCCGCAAGCGGGCACGCTGAATTGCACGGCCGTGGCCTGGCGCGGCGCCATCGCTTCCATGATCTGCGCGCAGATGCTTTTCGACCAGATGTTCGTCGTCGAAGGCGCCTACCGCCACATGGAGTTCGAAGCCACGCCGGGAACGATCACCTGCGCCACTTATCCCGCGGCCGTCAGCGCCGCGCCCGCGCTCACGCTGCTGCAAACCATCGCCCTCGCCGGCCTGGTCATTTCCAAAATGCTCGCCTGCTCCACCGACGAAACCCTGCGCACCGAAGTGCAGAGCAGCATGGGTTGCGCCATGTATCCCATCGCGGCCTTCAGCGGCACCGACCAGCGCGGCAATCCCTGCACCTCCTTCTTTCTCGATCCCGTCGGCGCGGCCCTCGCCGGACTTTCCTGGCGCGACGGCGTGGACACCGGCGGCTGGCCGTGGGACCTGCAAAGCACCATGCCCAACGTCGAGGAGCAGGAATGGTTTTACCCCATCCTCTATCTCTGGCGGCGCGAACTGGCCGACGCCGGCGGCGCCGGAAAATTCCGCGGCGGCAATCCCGGCGAATTCGCCTTCATCCCCCACAAAACCGATCGCCTCACCTTGTTCACCGCCACGGGCCACGCCGCCGTGCCTCCCCCGGGTCTTTTCGGCGGCATGCCGCCTTCCACCACGCGTTACACCGTGCGCCGCGGGGCCAACGCCAGGCAAATCATGGCCGGCACGGGAACACTCCCCGCGCGGCTCTCTGAACTCCAAGGCACGAACGAGTATCCCGCTCCAAAATCCTTCAACATTCCACAGACCGCGGACGACGCCTTCATCGTGGCCTGGGCCGGCGCCGGCGGTTACGGCGACCCCCTCGAGCGCGATCCTCAGTTGATCGAGCACGACCTCCAGCACGGCAACGTCACCAAGGTTTGGGCCGGAAAAATCTACGGCGTGGTTATTGGCGGGAACGGCGCGATTGACCGCAAAGCCAGCGAAGCCCGCCGCGCGGAAATCCGCCGGGAACGAATCGCCGGGAAATCCAGGCAACTGGCCGTACTCTCCGCCGGCCAGGACCGCCAAGTCGCCGAAGGGCTGCTGCTGGGCGAAGACAACGGACGAAGGGTGATCGCCTGCCGCAAGTGCCGCGGGATTCTCTGCGGCGCGGAGGAAAACTACAAATCCTCCTGCGTCACATCCAGCGCACCGGTGCCTTCCGCCAATCCCCACATTCTCGATCCCAAGCAGTACATCGAGGAGGACGTCGTTTTCCTGCAGCACGCCTGTCCGGGTTGCGGTCTGCTGCTGCAAACCGAACTGCTGCGGCGCGGCGATGCCCCGCTTTGGGATTTGCAGATCGCTTAGAACGGCGCGATAAAAGAATCACGGGAGCCAAACGGCAGATGAACATCGGACTGACAGTCAGCCGCAACGCGCGGCGCTATCCGGAGCGGGTCGCTCTGGTGGATGCCAACAACGACCGCAGCATCCAGTGGAAAGACCTGGACCACCGGGTGAACCAACTCGCGCACGCCATGCTCGCCAAGGGCCTGAAAAAGGGCGACCGCATGGCCATCTATTCCAAAAACTGTCTGGAATACCTGGAGCTGTTCTACGCCGGAGCCAAGACCGGCATCGTCATCCAGCCGCTCAACTGGCGCTTCACGCAGGAGGAAGTCGCCTTCACGCTGAAGGACGGAGCGCCGAGGGGAATTCTGGTCAGTGCCGAATTCGCCAAAGCCTACCGCGAAAAAGCCGCTGAACTGCCCTCCATCGAATTTGTCGTGGGCCTGGGCGAAGGACACGGATTTCCTCTTACCTACGAAGACTGGATCGCCGGACAATCCGCCGCCGAGCCCGGCAGCATCCACACGGTGGGCGACGATGACCTCTATTTCTTCTGCTACACCGGAGGAACCACCGGAATCGCCAAGGGCGTGATGATCACCCACCGCGGCGCTTTCACCACGATCATGAACATGAGCGTGGCCGAGCGTATCGCCCCGGACGACGTCTATCTCATCCTCGGCCAGATGTTTCACATCGCCGTGCTCCTCCCGCACAGTTACCTGTTTCACGGCGCCCGCGTGGTCATCCTGAATTTCGAACCGCGCAAAACTCTGGAAATCATCCAGCGCGAACGCGTCAGTTCCTTTCTGGGCATCACCACCATGCTCAATTACATGCTGGACGCTCCGGACTTCACCAAATACGACACCCGTTCCCTGCGCCTCATCGGCTACGGCGGCGGGCCTATGTCCGTGCCCACCCTGCGCCGCGCCATGGCCGCCTTTCCCAACGCCGGTTTCATTCAATACATGGGCCAGACCGAACTAAGCATCATCTCCGCCGTGCTTTCGCCGGAAGACCACCGCCGCGGCCTGGCCGACAAACCGCACCTGCTCCTTTCCTGCGGAAAGGAAGCGCTGCTCTGCGAATGCCGCGTGGTGGATGACGACGACAACGACGTCCCGCGCGACGGAAAAACCGCCGGCGAGATGATTGTCCGCGGCGAAAACGTCATGAAGGGCTACTGGAATCTTCCGGAACTGACCGCCGAGACCCTGCGCGGCGGCTGGTGCCATACTGGAGACATGGCCACGTGGGACGAAGAGGGCTACTTCTACGTGGTAGACCGCAAGAAAGACATGATCGTCTCGGGCGGTGAAAATATCTACCCCGCGGTGGTCGAGCAGGCCATCTACAAGCATCCCGCCGTTCTGGAATGCGCGGTCATCGGCGTGCCGCACGACAGCTTCGGAGAAACGGTGCGCGCCGTGGTAGTCCTGCGCCCGGGTGCCCCCGCAACCGCAGAAGAAATCATCGACACCTGCCGGCTGAATCTGGCCAGCTACATGAAGCCCACCGGCGTGGATTTCGTCAGCGAACTGCCCAAGGCGCCCACCGGAAAGATTTTGAAGCGCATTTTGCGCGAGAAATATTGGGCCGGACACACCCGGCGCGTAGGGGGAGCATAACCGATGGTGAAACTCGGACAGGGCACGCTCACATCCGGACGCAGCGGCGGCGGCACACTCCGCCTGGTGGAAACCGTGCCGGACGTCCTGCGGCTGATGAAAACGGACCTCGCGGAAACCATCCTGCTGACCACCGCGGCCTCCGCCACCGCCGTCATCCCGCTTTTCTCCCGCGTGAAAGGTGTAATCTGTACGGCGGGAGGCGCAACCTCGCACCTGGCCATCGTGGCCCGCGAATTTGATCTGCCTTGCATCATGGGCAGCGAACTTCCGGGCGTGAAGGAACTCGACGGCAAACAGATTACCTTCAACGAGCAGGGCGAAATATTTACGGGCTAGCTGGCCACAAGGCACAACGACAGGAAAAGATGACCACGCGCACGACGCAAACTCCGGTCCTCCTCAATCTCGGCTTTCCCGAGATGGCGGAGAAATACGCCAAACTTCCCTCCGGCGGCGTGGGACTGATGCGCGCGGAGTTTCTGGCTCTCTCCATCGGCAAACATCCTCAAAAAATGCTGGACCAGGGCGGCGCCGAAACATTCACCGCTTTCTTCGAGGAAAAAATCGCCCAGGTCGCGCAGGCTTTTTTTCCCCGCCCGGTCATCTACCGTTCCCTGGACCTGAAATCCAACGAATACGCCAGCCTCGAGGGCGGCGAGGAATACGAGGAAAAGGAAGAAAATCCCATGCTCGGCCACCGCGGCTGCAGCCGCTACGTCGCCCATCCGGAATCCTTCCGCCTGGAATTGCGCGCCCTTGCCCGGGCCCGCGCCCGCGGCCTCACCAATCTCAAGCTGATGCTGCCCTTCGTGCGCTTCCCCGAAGAACTCGTGCAGTGCCGCGCATGGATCGCCGAAGAAGGCCTGCTGGACCAGCCCGGTTTCGAACTCTGGATGATGGCCGAAGTCCCTTCCACCGTTCTGCTCATCGAAGAGTTCCTGCCTTATGTCCACGGTGTCTCCGTCGGTTCCAACGATCTCACCCAGCTCATTCTCGGCATGGACCGCGACAACCGCCGCCTGGCCGCCAAATTCGACGAGCGCCATCCCGCCGTCCTCGCGGCCATGGAGCGCATTGCCCGCGCCGCGCGCGCCCGCAATCTTTCCGTTTCCATCTGCGGCAATGCTCCCTCGCGCTACCCGGAACTGGTCGAACCCCTGCTGCGCTTCGGATTCACCAGCTTCTCCGTCGCCGCGGAATCCTTTGCTAAAACCGTGGAAGCCGTCTCCGCCGCCGAGCAAAAGATCGCCTCGGAAGCGGCGAGCAATCGCTGAACCGTTCGTGACCACAACAAGGAGGCCCGCGTGGCCGCACTGAATCCTCAGGACGAATTCATTCACCCCACCGGCACCGACGAATCCTGGCGCGAAGCCTTCTATTTTGATTTTTACGATCCCAAGACGAAGCTCGCCGCCTTCGGCTATTCCGGCGTGCACCCCAATCAGGAAACCGGCGACGTCATCTTCGCCCTGTGGCGCGGCGACGTCCTGCTGGCCAAATACACGCGCTGGGACCTGAACATCCCCAGGGAAATCGGCGAAGAGCGCCTCGATTTCGGCCCCCTGGCCTTCCGCCCCATCGACCCCTATAAGAAATGGCGCATGTTCTATGACGACGGCGCGGCTCGCGTGGACCTCACCTTCGACGCCATCCATCCCGCTTACAACTGGGGACAGTCGCACGCCGCGCTGGCGCAGACCAACAGCCACCATTACGAGCAGCAGGGCCGCTACAGCGGCACGATCCGCGTGGCCGGCGAACGCCACGACGTCACCGGCATCGGCGCGCGCGACCACGCCTGGGGCTGGGGCGCGCGCGCCGGCATCCGCCGCTGGGTGTGGGCTTCGGCGCAATTCAGCGAACGCTTCGCCTGGAATATGTTTCAGATTACCCTCGCCGACCAGCGCGAGATTCACTACGGCTACATCTACCGCGGCGGGGAAAATATCTTATTGCGGCGCTCCCACGCGCAACTGACTTACGCCGAGATGGGCAAAGCCCCGCAGAGCGGCGCCTTTGCTCTGGAAGCGGTCAACGGCGACAAAGTGCAAGCCTCCTGCCGCATGCTGAACGCCTTCAACACTTCCCATCAGGAGCGCAACAAAACCGGCTTCCACTATTTCTCCCACTCCGAATTTCAATGCGAAGGCCAGACCGGCTACGGCCAGACCAATGTCCACTGGCGGCTGGAAGCCGATCGCCCCAAGGATTGGGGAATCATTACGGAGAAATAAGAACGCAACGGGTCAGGACGGTTTCGCTTTACCGAATTCCCGCAATATCCGGTCGCGCATCACGTATTTCTGTATCTTCCCGCTCCCGGTCATTTCGAATTCGTCAACGATACGCACGTGCCGCGGCACCTTGAACCCCGCAATCCGCGGCTTGCAGTACTCGATCAATTCCGCTTCCGTCAGCGACGCTCCCGCCTTCAACTGCACAAACGCCAGCAGCACCTCGCGCAGCCGCTCGTCCGGCACGCCCACCACCGCCGCCCCGCGCACCGCCGGATGCCCGCACAGGAAATTTTCCACTTCCACGGCCGACACATTTTCCCCGCCCACCCGCAGCATATCCTTCAGCCGGCCCTTCCAGATCAGGTAGCCGTCCGCATCAATCCGCCCCAGGTCGCCCGTATGCAGCCAGCCCTCCCCGTCAATCGCCGCCGCGGTCTCCTCCGGCTTTTTGTAATAACCCATCATCACGTTCCACCCGCGCACGCAGATCTCCCCGGACTCCTCGCGCCGCAGCGTGGCCCCGCTCGCCGGCTCAATGATCTTCACTTCCACTCCCGGCTCCGGCCGCCCCATCGTATTCACGCGCTTTTCCTGCGGATCGCGCCAGTCCGTAATGCACACGTTCGGGCTGCCTTCGGAAAGCCCGTAGAGCGGGCACAAATGCCGGATGCCGATCTCCTCGACGACCATGCGCAAAACCACCGGCGTGCCCGCCGACCATCCCTTCGAAAGACTGGCGCGCGAATGCTTATCAAAAGCTTCGTGATTGCGCACCGCGATGAACATGGATTCCAGTCCGATATACGCCGTGATCCGCTCGGCTTCCAGCAGCCGAATCGTCTCTCCGGCATCGAACGTCGCCGAGGTGTAGAGCGTATAGCCGCGCGTCACCGCCCCCAGCAGCGCGCAGACCGATCCGCCCACGTGAAACATGGGCATGGCGGAAAGCACGCGGTCTTCTTCGCCGATGTTGGCCCGCTCCTCCATCTGGTACGCATTCCGCAGCACCTGCCCGTGCGACAGCATGACCGCCTTCGGAAACGCCGTCGTTCCCGAAGTGTATTGCAGGATGACCACGTCCTCCGGCTGCACCGCAGCTTCCGCGCGTTTCAGTTCTTCCCGTTTCCCTGACGATGCGCCCATGCGCAGCACTTCCTCGTACGAGAGAAACTCATCCGGCGCGCTGCCGGCCACGATAATTTTCTTGAGAAACGGAAACGCTCCGCTGGCAACGCTTCCCTTCTTCGCCTGCGCTGCCTCCGGACACACCTCCCGCAGCATCGCCAGAAAATCAATCTGCAAAAATTCGCGCGGCAAAAGCAGCGCCGACGCCTCCGACTGCCTCAGCACGTATTCGAACTCGTTCGTCTTATAACGCGTATTGATAAAGACCAGCGAACCGCCCAGCGCCGCCACGGCCATTTCCGCGACAACACTCTCCATCGTATTCGGCAGCCAGACCGCAAACCGTTCGCCCGGCCCAAATCCCATCTGCTTCAGCCCCAGCGCAAATCGCTCCACTTCCTCCAGAAATTGCGAAGCGCTGGCCCGCCTCTCGGGAAACACCAGCAGTTCCTTGTTCCCCCATTGCGCCGCGCAACGCCGCAGCGCCCGCGGAAGCGTTTCCCGGCCCCACGCCGCGCCGAGCGGAGACTCCCCCTCGTCACAGCGAATGTACGCCGGTACTCCTGGTGCGATTGCTTTTTCGGAATGACCGCTGTTTTGCGAGTTCACGTCGGGCCCTACTTGGGCAGCTCTCCCACCATTTCCAGAACCTTCTTGGCATCATAAAAAATGCGCAGTTCCTGAATTTCCCCGCCGCTGGTGCGAAACAGGTCCACGGCATCGAATACCACCGGCCGTCCCGTCAGCGTCTTGCCCTTGAAATGAATCTCCGCCGCCACGCCTCCCTGCCCATCGGCGAAATATCGGGTCACTTTATCGAATCGCTCGGGATAAAACTGCAACACCCCTTCATAAAACGCTCGAATCGCCTGGCGGCCCTGAATGGGCTCCTGCTGCGGAAACTCCAGCCGCGCATTTTCCGCAAACACTTTGGCCAGATCGTCCAGCCGCGTCTCGTTTACCGCCGAAAAGTAAGCCTTGGCAACGGCTATCGGATCTTGCGTGGTCATCGTGACTGTTTCCTTTCTCTCGCTCTGCGTTTCAATGTTGCGCGCCAAACATTCCCAATCACGGATGGATGCGGAATCCGCCGTCCACCAGCAATTCCGCTCCCGTAATAAAACTGGCCTCGTCACTCGCCAGAAACAGAATCGCGTTGGCAATCTCCCGCGGTTCCGCCGGCCTCTGAATAAACTGCCCCGCGCAATACGCCTTGGCCACGGCTTCCCAATCGCCGCCCGGTCCGGCCACTTCCTTGCACGCGTGCACCAGCAGCGGCGTATTCACCACCCCTGGATTCACGGAGTTGCAGCGAATATTGTTCGCCGCGAAATCAGCAACGATGTTCCGCGTGATCTGCACCACGCCGCCCTTCGAAGCGCCGTAGGCCGCCAGATTCGAATAGCCCAGAAATCCGGCGATGGACCCGGTATTCACAATCGCGCCCCCGCCGCACTTGATCATTTCCGGAATCGCGTATTTGCTCATGCGCTGAATACTGGTCAGGTTGACGGCGATCTGCTTCTCCCAGTCCTCGTCGCTGATGCTCACCACCGTGCCCTTCACGTCGATTCCCGCGTTGTTGATCAGAATATCCAGGCCGCCGAGAAACGCCACCGCTTCCGCGACCATGCGCTGCGCATCCGCCGTTTTCGAAACATCCCCGGACACCGCGCTGATCTTATGCCCGCCCGCGCTCAGCCGCTTCGCCGCCGCTCCCGCGCCTGCCGCGTTGATGTCCGCGGCCACCACCGCCGCGCCTTCTTCCACAAACCGCTCCACCGTGGCCAGTCCGATTCCCGAAGCCGCTCCGGTGACCAGCGCCCTTTTCCCTTTGAGCCTCATCGTGCCCTTCCCTCCCGGCCAGCCGAACAATAATCGGCCGCCGCTAAGCCCCCGTAACTCCCGCCGCGTCCAGCAACTCCTTCACGCGGTCCATGCCCTGAAACGACGATTTCGCGCGCGCCGGGTCGGCAAACGCGGTGATGTTCCACAGCACAATATGCTGCAAGCCCGCCTCACCCAGATCGCGCACCTGCTGCGCGATGTCTTCCGGCGTGCCGTTCAGAGTGTAGTACTCGGTCACTTCTCGCGGCACGCGATTCATGATTTTTTCCGCTTCCGCCCGCCCGACCCGCGACGGAATGTAATCGTGGAAGCCGGAAGAGTCCTTGCCGAAAGGCGGCTCCGCTCCGAATCGTTCAAATAGTTCGGCAGGCAGCAGCAGACACAATCCCTTCACCAGAATGTGATCCAACAGTTGCCGCACCACGTTGCGGTCCTCGTCCACCACCACGTACGCCAGCATGCCGGCTTCAAAAGCGCCCGGATCCCGCCCCGCGCCCCGCGCCGCCGTGTGAATCACGTCCAGCTTGCTGCGATATTCCGCCGGTGTCATCCGCGTAGGCAGCCAGCCGTCGGCCAGTTGTCCGGTGATGCTCAGCGCGCGCGGCCCGTGCGAAGCGATCCAGATGGGCGGCGTTTTCCCTTCGAACGGTTCCAGCCCCAGCACGGCATCTTTCAACTTCCAGAATTGTCCGTCGTAGTCCACCGGCTCGCTGCGCGAACCCCACAGCTTGCGAATAATCTTCAGCCCTTCCTCCAGCTTCGAAACCGGCTTTTCGAACGAAAGCCCGTAAGGCGTAACGTTGCAGGCTTCTCCCGCGCCCAATCCCAGAATAAATCGCCCCCGCGTAATGTGATCCAGCGTCAGCGCCGACTGCGCCAGCATGGCCGGATTGCGCCGCACGATGTCCGTCACGCCCGTGCCCATGCGGATCTTCTGCGTATGCGAACCCGCCGCGGCAATCGCCGGCACGGGATCGAGATACACGTCCGCGCTCTTCTGAAAATTGGCCAGCGGCGTAATGTCCGGCGTCCAGATCGATCGCGGATGCCATCCCATTAAATGGCACGGCCACCACGCCGAATCGTACCCCCGCGCTTCCGCCCGCTGCGCCTGCTGAATTACTTTGTCGAACGGCGGCATGATTCCGCCGGGCACTCCCAGACGCATCTTCATCGTTGGCCTTTGTTCCTTAAACTTTTGTCGCCGAACCGCGAAACTCAATCTTGCGCATGGCCTTGGGGTCCACCACGTCGCGCAGCAGCCGCAAATACTCCGCATCCGGCCCCGGCGTTTCCGGAACGCTCGCCGGCATCACCAGCTCAAACGCGGTCTGCTCCTGCACCTGTTTCGCGCTGATCCCGCGGTGCACGCTCACCAGCCGCATGCGCTTCGAATCCGGTTCGAAATCCATCACGCACAGATCCGTAATCACCAGTTGCGGACCGTTGCGCAATCCCAGCTTGGCCCGCGAGTCGCCGCCATCCAGCCAGCCCACGCACGCCCGGAAATCCACCTTCTTCACGAACGTTCGCGGATTGTGCGTGGTGGACCAGATGAACACGCGCTTATCGAGCGACCCCATGTCCCCCATCCCCGCCGAACCCGGCAGGCGCACCTTGGGCTTGTGATAGTCGCTGCCAATGATGCTGTTGTTGATGTTCCCGTACTGATCGATCTGCGCCCCGCGAATGCAGAACGTCTCCAGCGTGCCCCGGTGCACGTACGACCACATGTCCTCGTATTGCGGCAAATACATCACGCAGTTCTTCCACATCGTCGGATCCAGCGTGTTGCCGATCACCGCGCCCGGCTGCGCGTCCACGCCCACCGCTCCCGCCACCCAGGTCAGCCCGGGTGCATGCGTCTCCCGCGCCAGCAAGACGGCGGAAACCGGAATGAACGACACCGTTCCGTTCAAAATAATGTCGTCGCTCGTGAACGCCTTGGCCAGCGTGCACACCATCAATTCGTCGATCGTATATTCCTTCGCGGTTCCCATGGCCTAGTCCCAGTTCTCCAGTTTCTTCAGCGCCGCCGGCCCGCCCAGCTTCGCGAGATAGTCGTCGTGCGTCTTCAGCCCATACACAAATTCATCCAGAAAAGCCTTCGTGCCTTCCGGAGTGCGCGACTCATCCGCGTACCGCTGAAACACCGCGCGGTCGAAGTTGTACCGCGGAAACAGCGAGCAAGGATGCGCCCCATAGGGCAGATGCACCAGCGCGTCCACCTTGAAATAAGGAATCCCCGTCCGCTCCGGCGTGCGCCGGATCTCCTCGTTCTCGACAATCTCCTCCACGCTCACAATCACTTTCTTCGCCGCCCGTGGAAACACATCCACGTCCGTCCAGATGGGCTTGGGGAAAAATTGAATATTTCCAAAGCGGTCCGCGCGGTGCGCGTGCAGAATGGCCACGTCCGGCTCCAGCGCCCGGCAGGCCACCACCGGCGTGCCCGTGAACGGGCACTCGATCACTTTGGTCGTCTCCGGATGCAGTCCGAGAATGTCGCTGCCCAGCCCCGAGCGCGTCACCCCAAACGGCAAGCCCATGGCCCCCGCGCCCAGCCGCGTCAAAATCGTGTGTTCCGTATACTCTTCGATCTCCAGCTTCTGCGCCTCGGCGGCCCGCCGGAAATTATTGGCCATGCCAAACTCATCCAGGTTGATGATGATGGCCATCACCTTGCGCACGCATCCCGCCGCGATCATCCAGTCGAGGCCGATGCCCCCGACTACCATGGCCACCTGCAAATCGCGCCTGCCCGCCCGGATCAATTCGCGCACCAGCCCCAGCGGGCTCATCTGCGTGCCCATGCCCTGCATGGCAATCGTGTCTCCGTCGCGCACCATCGCGGCGGCCTGCTGCAAACTCACCAGCTTGTCTTCTTTTTTTGCGGTCATTCGTTCCGTCTTATCCCTTGGTCTTTCCGCCCGGCGCCGCCGCATCCTCTTCGCGGAACACCTGGCAGGAATTTTTCAGCACGGGGAGCCACAGCTCCCGGTTTTCGAATTCGGTCTTCTTGGGATCGTCATGCAATCCCGAACGCCGCCCAATCAGAATCGTGGCCGTAAATCCCACCGCCGCCTGGAAAATCTCCACCAGGTGTACGCATCCCTGCATTTTTCCCAGCAGGTCCACGATGCGCCGGTTGATTCCCCGCCCGATGACCTCTCCCTCGATTTTCTTCACCACGTCCAGCGCCTTCAGGCACAGCGTGTCGTACGGCCGCTTGGCCATCACCGCCACCGCCTGATCGATCCTCCCGCTGGCCACGTCCACAATCATCTCCGCCTGAAAGCTGTGCTCGATGTCCTGCAGCGACGCCAGCACGTGAATCGTCTTCCCGCCGTGGTCCACCAGCTTCACGCTGATCGTGCGCTCGTACACGCGCGGCGCCTCTCCATTCCCTCCGGCTCCCAGCAGCAGCCCTGGCCCCGTTTTCCCGGCTTCTCCCATTTGGCGCCTCCTCAGCCGTGCCTTCCGCCATCCACCCCCAGCACCTGCCCGGTGATAAACGCCGCCGCATCGGAAACCAGATACGCCACCGCGTCGGCAATCTCGCTCGGTTCGGCCGCGCGCCCCAGCGGCGTGGCCGCCTGCGCCTGCTTGCGGTGCGCATCGTCGGCGTAGGCTTCCAGCATGGGCGTCCTGACCGATCCCGGCGCCACGGCATTCACGCGGATCTTTTCCGGCCCCAGCATCCGCGCCAGCCCCACCGTAAACGTCTCCACCGCGCCTTTGGCCGCCGCATAGGGCAGCGTCATGCGCGTCCCGCCCAGCCGCGCCCCGATCGAACTGATATTGACGATCGCGCCGCCTCCGCGGCTTTGCAGCAGCGGAATCGCCGCCTGCGAACAAAGAAACACGCTGTTCAGGTTGACCGCCAGCACCCGCTCAAACTCTTCCGCCGTCCATTCCGCGAGCTGCTTGCGGTAGAGCGGGTCTCCCGCGTTATTCACCAGCGCGTCCAGCCCGCCTTCCCTCTCCTGCACCGCGCCAAACATCCCGCGTACCGCCGCTCCGTCGCTCACGTCCGCGCGGTGCACCCAGGCCCGGCCGCCGGCCTGCTCGATCCGCCGCGCCGTCTCCGCGGCCCCTTCTTCATTGCGCAGATAATTGACGACCACCGTGAATCCCCGGCCGCCCAGGGTCAATCCAATGGCCCTTCCGATGCCGGAGCTGGCGCCGGTCACGAGCGCAATGCGGTTTCGTTTCTCCTCGATCAATTCGCTGGCCGCGCCTACTCCTCGCAGCGGAACAAAATGTGAAACGCGTTGTTGAAGCGCTGAAATCCGGTGACCAGCGCGAAATACGTCCCCAATTCGATCAGGTCGGCTTCGCTGAAGTGCTTGCGAAACTCGGCCATCGTCGCGTCGTCAATCATTCCCTTGCGCTCCTGCGCCATGCACTCCGCGAACGTCAGAATCGCCTTCTCCCGCTCCGTGAACGCGTCGGACTCCCGGAAATTGTCGATCTCCAGGACTTTCCGCTCTGGAATGTTTGCTCGCTTGGCCCAAGCGAGGTTGGCTTCTTTTCAATAATGACAGTTGTTCAGCCGCGCCAGCCGCAGCCTCGCCAGCTCCTTCGTTTCCGACTCCACGTTCCCGCCCAGCACCGACCCGTAGAACTCGTAGAACTTCTTGAACACCTCCGGATTGTTGGCCATCACCCGCGCGTACACCGTGTCGCCGATCCACTGATCGAACGTCTCGGTCAACTGCCGGATATCCTCCGGCATCTTCGCGGGGTCCACGAGCTTGAGTTGCGGCATCTGTCCCTCCTGGACGGCTACTTCTTTTTCTTCTTCGTCTTCTTCGTAAACTCCGGCATCACTTCCTTGCCGAACATTTTCAGCGACTGCAACACCTTCGCGTTCGAAGGCCCGCCCGGCAGCCGGAAACGCAGCACAATTTCGTCCGCGTCGTATTCCTTCCCGTACATTTCCACCTGCCGGATGCAATCCTCCGGCGTCCCGCAAACGAAATGCTTGGCCGCCCGCGCCGTCGTGAAATCCGATTCCTTCTGAAACTCCGGATGGTGCGTCAGGATGCCCCAGCGGTAGTAAAACAGCCACTCCTCCACCGCCAGCTTCAGGAACGTCTCCTCCGCCTGCTTCCGCGTCGGCGCCACCCAGGCGTCGCGCATCAGCACCACCTTGGACTTGTTCCCGTGCTCCCTCGCGCTATCCCGGTAAAGCTTCACCTGCCCGTGCCACACCTTGGGGTCCAGCGGAAACGGATCGCTGCACCACGCATCCCCCAGCCGCCCCGCACGCGCAATCGTCTTGGGAAACATTCCCCCGACCCAAATCTCCGGCCGCGGCTTCTGGTATAGCCCCGGCACCAGCTGCACATCCGTGTACTGGTAATATTTCCCGTTGTAGGAGAACTTCTTCCCCTCCCAGGCCTTCATCAGCACATCAAAACCTTCTTCAAACCGCGCCCCGCGCTCGTTGAACGGCACGTTGAACATCTGGTTGTACCCGGTGTGATACCCCGACGCCACTCCCAGAATCACCCGCCCCCGCGAGAGGTTGTCAATCATCGCAAACTGCTCGGCGATGTGCATGGGGTTATACAGCGGCAAAATCAAAATGTAAGTGCCCAATCGAATCTTCGTCGTCCGCGCCGCCAGCGCCGATAGCAGCACCACCGACCCCGGAAACAGGCATTCCGAGCGCATGTGCCGCTCCGGAACCTGCAGCGAATCGAATCCCGCCGCTTCCGCCAGCTCCGCCTCGCGGAACAACTGGTCGGAAAAATCGGCCACTTCCTTCGACGACGGATACGGCCGGTCATACGGCCCGCCATGCGTATCCAGGAGATAATGAAGTTTCATCGGCACTCGCTCCGCTCGCTTTATTGGAACTTCGGAAACACTTTTTCCCCGAACATCCGGATGCACTTCATCGTTTCCTCGTGCCCCGGCCCCGTCGGGTAGCGCAAATACAAAATCATGTGCTCGCAGCGCGTTTCCTCGCGGTACCGCGCGATTTCGTCAATCACCTGCGATGGATTCCCGGCAATCAGCCGGTTCGGCGCCACGCGGTCAAACGTCCATTCCGCGTCGGTGATCGTCTTCACCCAAGGCTCCCATTCGGTGTTGAACCGACCCGATTCGAAAAATCCCAGGTTCTTGTAGAACAAATGCATGGCCCGCACGTGCGGCCAGAAAACGTTCTCCACCTCGTGCTTCGTCTCCGCCACCCACGCCGTGCGCAGCAGCGCCGTCTCCACCGCCGGATTCTTGTGCTCCGCCGACGACTGCCGGTAAATATCGCCCCACGACTTCATCACGTTGATGTGATGCAGCGGATCGGTCACCCACCCGCAGCCCAGTTTCCCAGCCCGCTTCAGCGCCCCTTCGCTCATCGCCCCGATCCATAGCGGCGGCCCATTCTTCTGCACCGGCCGCGGCGTGATCGTCACGTTTTCCAAATTGTAGTATTTCCCGGTAAAACTCCAGCTCTTCTCCCGCCACGACTTCTGAATGATCTGAATCTGCTCGGTAAACCGCTCCACCGCTCCCTTCAGCTCAATCCCGAACAGCTTGAACTCCGGCTCCACCAGCCCCAGCCCCGCTCCCAATATCGCCCGCCCGCGCGAAATATTGTCCAGCACGCACCATTCCTCGGCCACGTGAATCGGATGCCATTCCGGCAACTGCAAAATCGAAGTCCCCAGCCGCAGCTTCTTCGTCCGCGACGCCACCGCCGCCAGCAGCACCGCCGGCGCAGGCAGATACCCATCCGGCATCATGTGGTGCTCCGGCACAAACATCGAATCGAACCCCACCGCTTCGGCCAGTTCGGCTTCCTTGATGATCTCTTCGTAGAGCCGCGGAATGTTGCTTCCGTCCGGCGGATCCTGGCTGTTGATAAGCATCCCGAACTTCAAGGTGTGGCTCCTGTGCCGCCCCGGCCTATGGGGCGTCTACTTCCTTATCTTCTTCGTTTTCCTGGTGAATTCTGGCAGCACTTCCTTCCCGAACAGCCGCACCGCGTCCAAAACCTTTTTGGGCTCGGGTCCCTGCGGGAACCGGAAGCGCAGGACCATGTAGTCCGCCCCGAAATCTCGCTCGTACATCTCCACTTGGCGGATGCAGTCCTCGGGCGTGCCCGTCACGTAATGCTTGCGCAAGCGGTCGGGCGTGAAGTCCGCCTCGGTCTTGAAGTCCGGGTGATGCGCTACGATCCCGAAACGGAAGTAAAACAGGAGTTCCCGAATCGCTTCTGACAGGAAGACTTCATCGGCCTCCTCGCGGCGCGGGCTGACCCACGCATCACGCATCAGCACCACCTGCGAGGTCCGCCCGTGTTCGGCGGCGGATTTCCGGTAGAGATTCACTTTCTCCCGCCAAACCGCCGGATCAAGCGGAAACGGATCGGTGCACCACCCGTCACCCAGCCGCCCGGCCCGCGCGATGGTCTTGGGAAACATGCCGCCCAGCCACAACTCCGGGCGCGGCTTCTGGAACGGCGTGGGCGTGAGCATAACATCACGATACTGAAAGTATTTTCCTTGAAACGTGAAGCGCTGGCCGCTCCACGCCTTTTCCAGCACCTCCATCCCCTCTTCGAAGCGCCCGCCGCGCTCCTCGAACGGCACGCCGAAAAACTGGTTGTAACCGGGATGGTAGCCTGACGCCACCCCCAGGATAACTCGTCCCTGCGAGAGGTGATCGATCATGGCGACCTCCTCTGCAACGTGCATCGGGTTGTACAGGGGAAGGATCAGGATGTATGTGCCCAGCCGGATGCGCGAAGTGCGTGCGGCCATCGCCGCCATCAGCGTCAGTACCGAGGGGAACAGCGTCTCCGTCCGGCCGTGGCGTTCGCCCCAGAGAACGGAGTCGAAGCCCGCCTCTTCCGCCGCCGTGGCCTCGCGGAATAACTGGTCGGTGAACGCGCCCACGCGCTCGCGGGTCGGAGGTGGCATGTCATAAGGGCCGCCATGTGTGTCCAGGAACAAGCCGATCTTCACTTAGGTTTTCTCCCTGAACGCCGCCGACTGCTGGATCCGGACCATATCTCCCTCATGTCCCCTTACGTGGATCCGGTGCCGACACGACTGCCCGCCGTGCAGGGACGACTCGAGCTCTTTCACCTCGACCCGCACGTCATCACCCGCAAACTTCTCGAAAAGCACTTCGAACCAGGCGGCGGTGCACTCACAACGGTTCGTGTGCGACGGATCCTGGATGCTCACGTGCCGGTGCGCGATCAGCGGACACGCGCACCCGCCGGTGGTCGCGTCGCTCAGAAAAGTCTGCGGGTCTTTGACGACGCAGTGGCTCCCGCCCCACATCTGCTCCAGGTATCGCACGTAGGCATTGAACCACGATTGAATGCTCCCGCCGTCGTAACCGAACTTTGCCGCCAGATTCTGGTCGAATACGCCCTGGCACGACCGCGCTCCATGCTTGTACACCTGGTGCGCGACCGACGTCGGCACCAGATCCAGGCCGTTCATCACGCCATCGAGATGCTTGACCCGCGGGGCGCGCGAATCGCTGGCCGGCAGCATGCGCACGTGCTTCTCGGCGAAGTCCAGCACCCGTTGGCGGCTGGCGGGATCGATTTCCAGCAGTCCCCGCTCCAAGGATGCCAGGTAATCCAGCACCCACTCCAGCGGAACGTCGCGGGCCGTCGCACTGATCTTCACTTCCGCCATGGCTTCCCCCGTCCCGCCAGATTTCCCGGGCCTATAGCACGAACTTCGTCCCCACGCTGTTCTGAACGAACGCCTCGGGCATCTCCCGTGCGATCGTGTGAATCGCCTTCCATCCCGTGCAGTGCCCGGGGGCGATCAGCACCGGCTTCAGCGCCTTAAGCTCGTTGAGCGTATCGGGAATAATCGGATCGAAAGCCGGACCCGACAGGTGGAAACCGCCAATGACTGCGCACACCCGGTCCACGCCGCTGATCTTGCGCGCGTGGCGAATGGTATTGACCACTCCGGCATGACCGCAGCCGGTCAGGATGACCAAGCCCTTGTCCTTCAGGTTCATGACCACCGCCTGGTCGTCATGCACGCTGGGATCCGCCTGCCATTGCCCGCCGTCAAAGGCGAAGTGGAACGGCAAACCCTTCTCGAAAGCCGTGGTTCGCTCGATCTGGCCGGTCACCATCGCCAGGCCGCCGAGAACATAGCTGGCTTTGCGGTCTTCGAGGAAGTCGATGCCCTCCTGGCTCAGGCTCTGACGGTCTGGCGGTGGCAGCACAATCTCCCGCCCGTCGGGAAAGCAAACCTTCCTCTGCATCCCGGCATCGGGATGGAGCAACATCGGCAACCGGCGGCCTCCCAAGCGCTTCGCCAATCCCATCAGCCCATTGGAGTGATCGGCGTGTCCATGACTGAGCACGATGGCGTGCAGCTCATTCGCCTTGATTTCCAGCACGTCCATGTTATGGGTCAGCCCGTTCCGGCTCAATCCTGCATCGAACAGAAAAGATTCCCGCCGGTCACCCGCCTCCACGGTCACCAGCGCCGAAAACCCGTGCTCCGCGACCAGCGTGTCGGAAACGAAGAAGTCCCGCTGCAGAACGTAGCGCTTGACCGTGTCCGTGCTTGGCAACAAGACGTCCACCATGTTGTCGAGGATGGTCGTGATCTCGACTTTGTCCGCCAGGTTCAGCTTGTCCGTCACTAGTCCGACCCTGCCTTCCTCTTCGCGAACTGCTCGTCTTGCGTAGCGCATGGGATGTGTTTCGCCGCGGCTGCCTCGGCCCACGCGCGAGCGCCGCTCGCGCGTCACGACTTCCCGGGTAATCCTCCGAGCATCTGCAAGACCTTCGCGCTGTCGTATACAATCCACAAACGCTTGATCAAACCGCCCTCTTCCGTGAACACATCCATGGCATCGAACACCACGTCACGTCCGGTATTGGTCGTTCCTTCGAAGTGTATCTGCGCGGCCACGCTGCCGTCGGCGCTGTGGAACCAGCGCGTGATTTCGTCCTGTCGCTTGACGTAGAACTTGAACACATCGCCGTAGAATGCGGCGACATTGGCTCTTCCGATGACCGGCTCGCGCGCGGGAAAGTGGACTTCCGCGTCCTCGGCAAAGGCCTTGGCGATTGCCTCGGTACTGCCGGCATGAATGGCCTCGAAGTAGGTTCTGGCGGCAGCCTCGGCCACACTGCGGATGGCAGGTGTCTGCATCAGGCCTCCCTGTTGAGTTCTAGTGTCACACTTCTACCAAACGGTTGTCTGGCTGTCAATAAACGCGAGGGCTGCTGCTCCCCCTGCGCCAGGCCGTAGGGGCACGATACTTGTCCCGATCACAGTCACGGGACCTCTTGCCCACCCTTGGCCTTGTTGCCGGAAACGAAGACGGAATCGAAGCCGACCGCTTCCGCCAGTTCGGTTTCCTTCAATATTTCCTCGTAACGGCGGGGAATATTGCTCCCGTCGGGAGGATCCTGCGTGTTGACGAGCATCCCGAACTTCAAGCTGGTGACTCCTGTGCCCCAGGGCGGGCTTCCCTAATGGTGTCTGACATTGCCTGAAGAAAGCGAGAGCTGGCCTTTGCGGACCGGCTCCCGGAAAGTGTTACCCGACCGCCTGCTTAGAACGTCAGCTTCAGGCTCAGCTGCATCTGCCGCGGCGTGCCCACGGTGGAAGTAATTCGCCCTGCAAGTGGATCAGGCGTGCCGGAAGCGTCCGTGTACAGCTTGTTGTACGGCAGCCCGAAGTTCGGGTGGTTCAGGATGTTGAAGATATCCCACCGGAACTTCAATCCGATTCCTTCCTTGATCGAGAAATCCTTGCCCAAGCCCAGATCCAACTGTTTGAACGCCGGTCCGCGAGCCGAGTTGCGCGGCGCGTTACCCAAGTGGCCCGGAAGCCCGATGGCATACGCTGAGGTGTTGAGCCACCCGTTGATGTCGCCCGTGGTGGTATTGCTGGAAACCAGGTTCGGGCGGTCCGGGAAGTCAATCGCATCACCCACTCCGGTGGTCCCAACCCCGTTCAGCACCGAAAAGGGCGTGCCGCTCTGGAAGGAACCGATGGAGGTAAGCTGCCAGCCACCAGCGATTGCCTGCATCGCACCTTGGGCGCTGCCCATGTACTTGCGGCCCTTGCCCACGGGCACATCGAAAATGATGTTTTCCGTGAAGCGGTGCCGGACGCTGAAGAGCGACTCGGCTCGATCCCAATCCTTGCGCGCAGGGTACTGCGTGGCCTGGGCCACGCCCACGATGACGTTCCCCGAGTTCACCGAATCGGACTCGGACAGCGCCTTCGCAAACGTGTAGTTGGAGGAGAACGTGAACATGGACGCCATCTTGCGATCCAGAGCAAAGGTGACCGCATTGTAGTTGGCGGTGGCGTCAAATCGTTTGGCATACAGCGAGAAGGCCACCGCGCTTACCGCCGGCGCCGCCGTGCCCACGGACGAACAGGCGCCCGGGAAGAGCGGCAAGCCTGCAGGGTCGCTGCCGCAAGGCAGGTTGTAGTTGGCCTCGAACTTCCGCGGGATGTGCGTCGAGTTGGATCCCGAATAGGTCAGGCTGAAGGTGAAGCTCGATGGCAGCTGCTGCTGGATTTCCGCGTGCCATTGAATCGACGTCGGCGAACTCATCTTCTCGAGAATCCCCGTGACCAGCCCGTAGTACGGTCCCGGCGCCGTGCAGGTGGAACACGTCGGGAATTCTGTCGGCGGCAGTCCTGTCGGGAAGAAGGGATTTCCGAAGTACGTATTCAGTACCGGCTGAGGAGCATTCCATTGCAACTGCCCCTGCCCGTTTCCGGCATAGTCCACGAAGTCGTTGAATATACCGAACCCCGCGCGAACCACGGTCTTGCCGTTGTTGCGCACGTCGTAGGATAGCCCTAACCGCGGCTGGAACTGTTTGAGAGTGTAGTTGCGATACGGCTGGCCCACCGTTACGCCCGAATCCGTCGGATTCTGCCAGTTCCCCAGGCGGTTATGCACTTCCGAGATGACCGGCACCTGGAAATCATGCCGAATTCCGTAGGTAATCGTCAGGTTCGGCAGCACGCGGAAGGCATCTTCCGCATACCAGCCGAGCAGCGTCGTGCGCAGCCCGTAGATCGAGTCCGGACCATCGCGGTGAATCAGTGTAACCGCCGGGTTGGCCGCCAGGAAGTCGTTCACGTTAAAGAACGTATAGCTTCCGCCGGTCAGCGTCGCCGATTTCCAGTTCCACTGGAACCGGTTCACCAGCCCGCCGACCTTCAGCGTGTGCTTTCCCTTGGTGTAGATAAAGTCTTCGTTGAAGACGATGTTGTTTTTCGCCAGGCGGAACGGCGATGCGTCGTCATTCCCCAGGAACGTCAAGGCCCCGGAAGCCGTCCCCGCGCTTCCCGCTCCCACGGTCATCGAGCCAATCGTGGCCCGGGCCGCATTGCCCGTGTACTGCGAGGGCTGCAATCCCGGCACGGCCGTGTCCGCAAAAATGAAGTTGCGCAGGAAGCTGCCGCTCAGCGTATTCACCCAGTGGCCCCCGCTCGAGTGCGACCACTTCATCATCAGGTTCTGGTTGCGGTCCTTGCGCACGAAATCAATCGTCGGAACGTGGAAGTACTCGCTGGCATCCGCATCCGTAATGCTGTAGCGCGCGGAAATCGAATCCTTTTCCGAAATCGCATGCGTGATGTTGATGATCCCGAAATCCTGCCGGGTCGGCTTATCGTTGAAGAACGTGCTCTGTCCAATCCAGTCCGTCCCGGGAATCGCGGTTTGCGATGCCGGAAACAGACTCAGAATAGCCAGCACTTCCGGCTTGATCGAAACATTTTGCCACGCATAGTTATTGGGAAATGGATTTCCCGTGGGCACGGGGCCAAGAACAGGGAGAGGCACTCCGCCGGGGCAGCCCACTCCGCTTCCCGTGAGTCCGCTATTGAAAGCGCACTCCGTGGGAACATAGGCCACTTCCGTGCCCGTCAGATCCTGCCGCAATCCTTCATAGTTCACGAAGAAAAACGTCTTGTCCTTCTTGATCGGCCCGCCCAGCGCTCCGCCAAACTGGTTGCGGCTGAAGGGCGGCTTCGCCTGGCTGCCTGCATCGTTAAAGAACTCCCGCGCATCCAGCGAATCCCTCCGCGCAAATTCATACACGCTGCCATGAAACCGGTTGGTCCCGGTCTTCGTCGCAAAGCTCACCACCGAACCCGAAGCTCCGCCGAACGCCGCGCTATACCCATGCGTCAGCACCTGGAACTCGCTGATCGCTTCCACGCCCGGCATGTCGCCCGCCGACGCCGTTCCCGGCGCCGTGAACGTTCCGTTGGTGATGTTCACGCCGTCCACCAGGTAGCCCACCGACGTCCCCATCAGCCCGTTGCCGCTGATGTACGACCCGGTATTCGTGGCCGCGCCCAGCACCGTCGAACCCGCCGTATTCCGAATCTGCACCAGTCCCGGCTGTTGCGTCACCAGCGCCGTGAAGCTGCGCTGGTTCAGCGGCAGGTCGGAAACCTGCAGCGGCGAAATCGAGGCGCCCACAACCGATTCCGTCGTGCTGATCACCAGTTCTTCGCCCTTCACTTCCACCGTCTGCTGCACGTCGCCGACGGACATGGAGACCTTGATGCCCTCCTCGCGCCCCGCGCTCAGCACCACTCCCTTCGCTTCCCACTTCTTGAAGGACGCCATGGTCACCGTGACGCGGTAGTGGCCCGGCTGCAAACGCGCAAATATAAAATGCCCCTGCTCATCCGTCTCTGTGGTCTGCGACTGCGCGGTGTCTTCGCTCACCACGGTTACCGTGGCCCGCGGCAGCGCCCCCCCGTTCTGGTCGCTCACGTCCCCCGTCAGCGACGAAAACGTCGCCGCGCCCTGCCCATAAGCCGGCGCGGAAGATAGCGACAAAATCATCGCGCAAACCAACCCCAAAATCATGAATCCGTATATCCGGCGATTACCCAAGTTCATGTTCATGCGGAAATACTCCTCTCCATTGAATTCCAGCGGCTGTCGCCAGCCCCCTGCAACCACCCCAAGAAATCCTTAATCCCATCCACCCACAACGGTCTACCAAACCACCGTTTGGTTTGTGGGCCGGGATGTTACGCCCGCTCCCCTCCCCTGTCAATAGGATTCTTCGCCCCCCATTAGCCCTCCCTTAGACTCTCCCGCTCCTCCTTCCGCCGCTCCCCCAAGACACTCTCCCCCCTGCCCTGCAAACCATGTACTCTATCCCCGTGCTTACCAACAAACTCCCCCTCCCTGGAGGCTCTCCCGTGAATACCACGCTTCTCGACCGCCGCTCCTTTCTTCGCGTCTCCGCCCTCGCGGGCGGCGGCCTTCTCCTCGCTTACTACTCCGAACCCCTCGCGCAAGCCTTCCCGCAAACCGCGCAATCCGCTCCGCCTCCAGCCTTCGCAGCCAGCGCCTTCATCCGCATCCTCCCCGACGGCTCCGTCACTATCATGTCCAAAAACCCCGAAATCGGCCAGGGCGTGAAGACCCACCTCCCCATGATCATCGCCGAAGAACTCGACGTGGACTGGAAGGACGTGCGCATCGAGCAGGCCGATCTTGACGAATCCAAATATGGCCCGCAACGCGCCGGCGGCAGCACCGCCACTCCCACCAACTGGGTTCCCCTGCGCCAGGTCGGCGCCGCGGGCAGAAAACTCTTCCTCATGGCCGCGGCACAGACCTGGGGCGTCCCCGAATCTGAATGCCAGACGGCCTCCGGCCGCGTCCTGCATCCGTCCAGCAAACGCAGCGCCTCCTACGGCCAACTCGCCTCCACCGCCGCCACTCTGCCTCCGCCCGATCTCAAATCCGTCCCGCTCAAGGACCCCAAGGACTACAAAATCATCGGCCAGCCCACGCCCGGCGTGGACACCGCGCGCATCGTCGCCGGCAAGCCCGTGCATAGCATCGACTTCCGCGTGCCCGGCATGCTCTGGGCCGCCTATGAAAAATGCCCCGTCTTCGCCGGCAAAGTCGTCAGCGCCAATGTGGACGAAATCAAATCCATGCCCGGCGTGCGTCATGCCTTCGTCATCGAAGGCACCCAGGAACTCCTCGGCCTGCATCCCGGCGTGGCCATCGTCGCCGACACCTGGTGGCAGGCACAGATGGCTCGCAAAAAATTGCAGGTAAAGTGGGACGAAGGCCCGGCCGCCGAACAAAGCTCCGCCGGCTTCGCCCGCCGCGCCGAAGAACTCTCCACGCAAACTCCCGCCTTCGCTCTCCGCAGCGACGGCGACAGCGACGCCGCCCTGCAATCCGCCGCCAAAGTCGTCGAAGCCTCCTACGCCTACCCCTTCATCGCCCACGCCCCACTCGAACCGGAAAACTGCCTCGCTCATTTCCAGGACGGCAAAATCGAATTCTGGTCCCCCAGCCAGACTCCCGAATCCGGCCGCCAGCAGGTCGCCAAACTTCTCGGCATTCCCCCCGCCAACATCACCGTCCACATCATGCGCGCCGGCGGCGGTTTCGGCCGCCGTCTCACCAACGACTACATGCTCGAAACCGCCGCCATCGCCAAGGTCGTCGGCGTTCCCGTCAAACTCCTCTGGACCCGCCAGGACGATTTTCAACACGACCACTACCGCCCCGCCGGGTTTCATTTCCTCAAAGGCGGTCTGGACGCCTCCGGCAAACTCCTCGCCTGGCGCAATCATTTCGTCAGCTTCGGCCAAGGCCGCGAATTTGCCCCGCATGCCTTCATTCCCGCCAACGAATTCCCGGGCACCTTCCTCCCCAACTTCCTCTTCGCCGCCACGCTCATGCCCCTCCGCGTGCCCACCTACGCCCTGCGCGCTCCCCGCAGCAATGCCTACTCCTGGGTCTTTCAATCCTTCCTCGACGAACTGGCCCACGCCGCCGGCAAAGACCCCGTCCAATTCCGCCTCGAACTTCTGGACCTGCCGCGCGTCACCAACCCCACCGTCAAACCCGACTATTTTTCCCCGGACTTCGACGCTTCCCGCATGCGTGCCGTTCTCCAGCTCGTCGCCGAAAAATCCTCCTGGGCATCCCGCAAACTCCCCAAGGACACCGCCCTGGGCGTCTCCTTCCAATTCTCCCACCACGGTTACTTCGCCGAAGTCGCCGAAGTCCGCGTGGACCCCTCCAGCGGAGTCAAAGTAAACAAAGTCTGGGTTGCCGGCGACATCGGCAGCCAGATCATCAACCCCAACAACGCCGTGAACATGGTCCAGGGCGCCGTCATGGAAGGTCTCAGTTCCGTCATGAGCTACGAAATCACCATCGACCGCGGCCGCGCCCTGCAAAGCAATTTCCACGAATACACTCCCGTGCGCATCAACCAGACCCCCGGCGATATCGAAGTCCATTTCCTGCGCACCAACAATCCCCCCACCGGCCTCGGCGAACCCGCCCTTCCTCCCATTCTCGGCGCCGTCTGCAACGCGATCTTCGCCGTCACCGGCAAACGCATCCGCTCCCTGCCCCTCGCCAAACACGGCTTTCACTGGGCCTAGCGCAATGAAATCTCGCAACTAGAATCATCCATGGAGCCTCTATGAACCGCTTTCTACTAGCTATCCTGTCCTGCGCGCTTTTCTTTTTCCCCGCTCTCGCCGCACACTCCCAGGAGAACGGCCAGGCCATCCTGCAAGCCGACCGCGCCCTGTCCGGCGCTCTCCAAAAATCCGATCCCGCCGCCGCGGCAATACTCCTCGACGATCGGTTCCAATGGACCGATGCCAACGGAAAGACCTTTTCCAAAACGGAAACCCTTCGCGACATCGCCGCACTGGCCAGGGAGACCGCTTCCGATACCGATATACAAATCCATTCCTACGCTGAGTTGGGTATTCTCTTCGGCTTCCACCACAACGCTCGCTTCTCCCGCATCTGGGTCAAGCGTCCCGCGGGATGGAAAGCCCTCCTCGCTCTGGACACTCCCAAACCCGCCCAGCCTCCCTCCGCAACCCCTCCCGCCTCCGGAAACTGCGTCAATCCCTGTGCAACCCTTCCCTTCACTCCCGCAACTCCCGCCGACCAGGCCGTCCTCGCCGAATGGCAAAAAACGAAAATGGACGAATGGCATCCCGATGCCGCCGATTGGTCCACTCACGTCGCCGAAGAATTCCTTATCATCAACGACCGCGCCGAGCGCAACAAGGAACAGCGCACCGCGCTCGCCCGCAAATGGCAGGAAGCCGGCCTCCGCGTCCCCGGCGATCCCGTCCTCTCCATGTCCATGTCCGATTTCGGCGATGCCGTGCTCATGATTTCCCGCCACGCCCCCTACAAAGGCGGCAAACCCTATTACAATGTCCGCGTCTTCGTTCATCGCGACGGCCATTGGCCCATCGCCTGGAGCCAGCAGACCACCCTCCAGGACGCCCCCGCCATTCCCGCCGTTCCTGACAAATGACCACAACGCGCCCGCCTCTCCGTTTGCCGGCGGGCGCGCAAAAGCGGCTACCTCAGCTCACGAACCATCTTTTTCGCATTTGAATTTTCAGACCGCGACCCACAGGAGGAACAAAGACCGTGCCACCCGCTCCCAACGCAACTTACGATTTCCTGCTGCAAACCTACGAGACCGAACTCCTCAAAATCACCGGCATCTGGAACGCCTTCCCCGATACCTCCCTCGACTTCCGCCCCGCCACCAAATCCCGCACCGTCCTCGAACAGTTCGAGCATCAAGTTCAGTCCGAAGGCCGCTGGATGTCCGCCATGCTCGGCATTGATACCGGCGACCCCAATCCCTCCGAAGAAACCAAATCCTTTTATATCGAAAAATACTCGCGCGACGCCCGTCTGCGCCTGGCCCAACTGCGCGCCAAGCCTGACGATTGGTGGCGCGAAGAAGCCAGCTTCTTCGATGTCCCCCGCTCCCGCGCCTGGATCCTCACCCGCCGCATCGCCCATTCCGCCCACCATCGCGGCCAACTCATCGTCTATCTCCGCCTTCTAGGCATCCCCGTCCCCTCCGTCTACGGCCCCACCGCCGACACCGCCGGTAAAGTCCTCTATTCCTTTTAACCCCATGGCCCCATCCGCGCCCTTTTTCTCCACGGAAACTCCGTTTTCCCTTGAATCCTGATTCCCAATCAATTACAATGCTTTTGGGGTATATTTATCTCCCGATCCCCTTCTTTCTTCTCTAAGCCCTTTATATTCTGCAGATCCAAAAAATATGCCCGTAACCCCTTTATATTCTGCACTTCCAAAACAAAGGACTTAAAACCTCGCAGAATCAACACTTACAAAAAAACACCGGGGGTGGGGGTCATATTGTTAACTTCGGACTCGGTGCGCCATCCCACTGCGTCTATAATCGCTGCGCTCGGTTCAAATCGTACGGAGGGTGAAAATGAGAAGAATGATTGGACTATTCACGGTGCTCGCGGTTCTCACAGCCATTACCCTGGCTGCCCCGGAGCAGAAGACCGACCGGCGCTATATCCTGCTGAACCCGGACTCCAAGCTGCCCTTCAGCAACGGCGTGCTCGTCGGAAATACCCTCTACGTCGCCGGCAGTATCGGCCTGGACCCCAAGACCGGCCGTCCTCCCGCCGACGTCGAAGAGGAGGCCCGCCTGGCCCTCGATTCCATTCGCGCCACTCTGGCCAAAGCCGGTATGACCATGGACGATCTCGTGGCCGTGGAAGTTCATTGCCCGGACGTGGCCCACTACGACAAGTTCAACGGCGTCTACCGCACCTACTTCAAGGGCAATTTTCCCGCCCGCGCGTTTCTCGGCTCCGGGCCGCTGCTCTTCGGCGCACGCTTTGAAGTCAAAGGCATCGCCGTGAAGCGCTAGCCGCAAAATCGCTCCGCCGCCGCTCAGCCGTTCGATTCCGCGCGGAACATCTCCGCCCCGTCGAAGCTGCGCAGTTTCTCGGCGCGCACCGCCAGGATCACCCGGTCGGGACTGAGGAATCGCCGCATTTCGCTCTCCCGCTGCTCCGGCGTCAGCGGACGGTCCCACGCATCCAGATGCGCGGCCACCCAGCGCTGCACCAGTTGCGCGTCGGAAGAAATCTCGGCCTGTCCCCGCAGCGTGACCTGCCGCAATCCGCGGTGAAAGCAGAGCGAAACGGCGGGATTGCGCCGAACCGCTCTTACCTTGTCGCGATTCTCCGTGGACGTCAGCAGCACGCGCCCGTCCAGCACCACGTAAGCCATCGCGCAGCACACCGGCGCCGGTTCCCGCGTCACCCAGGAAAAAACGCAGTAAAACGGCGGGCTTTCAATCAGTTTCCACGCTTCCGCTTCGCTCAGCCGGTACGGCTCGATGTGCTGGCGGTGCCACCAGGCGGGTTTTTCGCTCATCATTCATTTCCACGCCCGCCGTCTTTTTTTCGCGGGCTCGGAAGCCGTTCCAGAACACACGGCAGCCGGCTTCGGCCGTAAGTTTAACCCGATTCTTGATTTCGCGTGGCGCTTCCCGGCGGCGTTTCAGCGCTGCGCTTTGCCCGCCGCTACCCATCTTCGCAAAGTCGCATGCGATGTTTCGTCCAGGTCCAGAAATTCAATTCCCATTCCCACGTGGTCCTTCACCGTGCGCACCACCGCCAGCACTTCAATCCTTTCGTTCTTATGCGTCAGGAAGGCCCGCACACGGCAACTTCGGGACAACGGGCGCTCGGTAGTAATAAAACATCCTCCCAGGGAAATATCCGTGGTGTCTCCCTTGAGCCGCTTTCCTGTCTCCAGATTCAGAATCTCGGCTTCCGCCGAAATCGGAATGCGGATGGCATAGCGACGGTCATACATCGTCAAGTGCTTCGTCGCGCGCTTGTCGTCCGTCAAGCTCATATCTCTTTCGTTCCTCCGTCTAAAAATGCCGGTGGTGGAGTTCCTCTCCGCCCCTGCCGGTCATTGCACAATAGACAAATTCAACGCCGCTTTCCCTGTCCGGCCCTCGATTTCATGTTAGGCTTTTCACGGTACTTCTCTCTCGGACAAAAAACGCATGAGCCCATCCGCCAAAGACAGGCAGAGCGACCGCATCAGCCTGCAAGTTCCCGTCGAAGCCTCCTGGACCGATTCCCAGGGCCAGACCATTTCCCAAACTGTCGAAACCTTTCTCGTCAGCCGCAACGGCGCCGTCCTCAAACTCGCCGAAGCTCTCCCCATGGGACAGGAACTGGTCCTGCGCCGCACCGTTTCCGGCGGCCCGTCGAAAACCGTTCGCGCCCGCATTGTCGCCGAAATTGATCGCGACCCCAGTGGATTTCTCTTTGCCATCGCTCTGCACGAATCCCGCCCCGACTTCTGGGATATTGATTTCCCTTCCCCGGTGGAATCCCAGGACGCTCTGGCCCGCATGCTCATGGAATGCAGCTTCTGCCAGAAACGCGAGGTCGTCTACCTCAACGAACTCGAACTCAAATCCTTCGAGGCCCGCCGCTGCGTCGCCCGCCTCTGCACCCTTTGCAACGCCCCGTCCATCTGGATCGAAGCGCGCACCGCGCAATCCGGCCCCGACGCCCGCCCGGACGCGCCCAGCCTCGCGGACCTTCAGAATCGCATTCTTCCTTCCCGCAACCGCGCCCGCGTCAAAGCCCGCGTGCTCGCCTGCGTCCGCCAGCGCGGATTTCAGGAGGAAGTGGCCGTCTGCGAGGATCTCTCCCGCGGCGGCATCGCCTTCCGCAGCCGCAACCAGTACGCCGAGGGCGCCCGCCTGGAAGTCGCCGTTCCCTACACCCCGGGCAGCAGCGCCATCTTCGTTCCCATTCGCATCGTTTCTTCCCGTCCGATTCCGTCCGCTGGCCTGTATCGTCATGGCGCCGCCTACATTAAACCTGGAGAATGATTCCGGTATGATCAATCCGCGGTCGGTGACGTTTCGCGTTCCTGCCTCCGCCTCTGCAGATAATGCATCGCAATATTCATAAAAATATCCCCGTACGGCGTTTCCATGCTCAAGACCATCGCTTCCGTGTCCCGGTTGCTTCCAATCCCTTCCTGGCTGGTATGAATCTCGGGCGGATGAATTTTGAATTTGAATCCCTTGTCATTCAGCAGTGTCACCGAGTTGCCGATCACCATGTTGGCCAGCTCGCACACCGCCTCGATCTGCACCTGCTCTCCCTCCACCGTTTCCCCTCCGGAAAGATGGCTGGCCATTTTCCGGGCCGCTTCCGTGCCCACGTCCAGGATGATGCGCCCTTCGATTTCCCCTTCGATGCGGATCAAGGCGGCCACGCCCTTCAGCCGGTAACTTTCCTCGTCCATGACCATGTCCCCGATTTTCGTGGGCGACTGAAAGGCCTCCGAAAACACCGCGTCCGCGGCGTTGATGAACGGCTGTATCAGTTCGATCTTCATGGCAGCTCGTCCTTCCCCGCGCTCACCGGCAAGGCTTGCGACGATCCCGCCTCGTCGCTCAGCACGTAGCGAAGAATTTCGTACAGACCTTCCGGCTTCACAGGCTTCTGCACGAAATGCTTGGCGCCCTTCTGCAAGGCCGCCAGAATATTTTCCTGGTAGCCCACCGAGGACACCATCACGATGCGCGCGTTGGGGTGCTGCCGAATGATGCGCTCGACCGCCTCGATCCCCTCCATCTGCGGCATGGTGATGTCCATCAGGACGATGTCCGGCAGCGCGCGGTTGAATTCCGCGATGGCCGTCAGTCCGTCCCCGGCTTCCCCGGCCACCTCCCCGCCGAACGTCTCGATCATCTTGATGATGTTCTTCCGCGCGAAGACGGAATCGTCCACCACCAGATAGCGAACCGGCTGATTATCTTTCCTGAGCAATGCGGCAAATTGGGCCATAGCCTTCTCCTTCCTCTTCCGCCATTTCTTCAAGTGCGCGGAGAGGAAACGGGTGTCCTTTCCTTACCTTCTGGTTTTTCAGACAAACTTTTTCGATCCTTCGGTTCGGCGCCGTCTCGTTCGCCGCTGCACTGGCTCACAAGAAACGCTCCGATCTTCTCGAGATGCACGATGTGCGTCGCATAGCCTTTCAGGATCGCCGCGCGCGGCATTCCGCTGACCACGCAACTCTCCTCGCTTTGCGCCACCGTCGTTCCTCCCGCATTCCTCACGGCTCCCAGTCCATCCGCTCCGTCTTCGCCCATGCCGGTCATCAGCACGGCGATGGAACTGGCGCCGAATTCCTGGGCCACGGAGTGAAACAGCACGTCCACCGACGGGCGGTGTCCGTTCACCGGCGCGCTGTCCGTCAGCACGGTCACGTCTCCGCGCGGCATCCGCCGGGCCATCATGTGGCGGTTGCCCGGAGCGATCAACGCCCGGCCCGCCAGCAGAATATCGCCGGAGCGCGCTTCGGCGACGTCAATCTCGCAGCAGTCATTCAGCCGCTTGGCCAGCATTTCCGTGAATCCCTCGGGCATGTGCTGGACGACCAGCAGGGCCGCCGGAAAATCCGCGGGAATCTGCGAAAGAACGTATTGCAGCGCGTTGGGGCCGCCCGTGGAAACGCCCAGAGCCACCACGCGATTCGGCTGGCGCGCCGCCCGTGGCCCGCCTTTCGAAACCGTTTTGGGTTCCGCGCTTACCAGAGTCCTGTTCTTTTGCCGCGCCACGCGACCGGCCACCAGAATCTTCTGCACCAACTCTCCGGCGATGGGGTCCAGGCTTCCGGAGGCGGCGTCGCCCGGCTTGGCCACGAAATCGATGGCGCCCAGGGCCAGGGCCTTGAAAGTGGTGTACGCGCCTTCGCGCGAATGCGTGCTCACCACGATCACCGGAACATCGAATTGCTGCATGATCAGGCGCAGCGCCTCGATGCCGTCCATGCGGGGCATTTCCAGGTCCAGCGTGACCACATCCGGCTTCAATTCCTCGATCTTCTTCAGCGCAAACGCGCCGTCCATGGCGGTGCCCACCACCTCGATCGATTCGTGCTTTTCCAGCATGCGCGTAATCAGCTTGCGCATCAGCGCCGAATCATCCACCACGAGGACGCGCAGACGCTCGCTCATGCGCTGGCCTCCAGCAGCGGCGTCCGGCTCAGCCGGCTGACCACCGCGTTCACATTCAAAATCAATACCACGGAGCCGTCTCCCAGCACGGACGCACCGGTCACCAGATCGCCACACGCCAGATCCGAGGGCAGCGCCTTGATCACCAGCTCTTCTTCGCCCGCGAGGCTGTCCACCAGAAGCCCGAATTTCCTGTCCGCCACGCCGATGACGATTACAAACGAGCGCTTGCTCTTGGCCACCGCGTGAATCTGGTTGAGCCGGCTCAAGCGCACCACGGGCAGCACGCGGTCGCGCAATTGCAGAACTTCCTTCTGGTCCACGCGGCGAATTTCCGGTTCAGTCACACGCGTGATTTCCAGGACCGCGGACAGCGGCACCGCGTACATCCGCCCGCCCACATGGAACAGCAGCGTCTGAATACTGGCCAGCGTCAGAGGCATGCGCAGCAGGAACGTGGTTCCCTTGCCGGGCTGCGAACTGACTTCCACCGTACCCTTCAGGCGCTCGATCACCGTGCGCACGATATCCAGCCCCACTCCGCGCCCGGAGACTTCCGTCACTTCCGCCGCCGTACTGAAGCCCGGCGCAAAAATCATGTTGAGGACTTCGCGTTCGCTCAGCTTGTCCGCTTCCAACTGCGAAAGAATTCCGCGCGCCACGACTTTGGCGCGAATCTTCTCCGCCTGGATGCCGCCGCCATCGTCGCGCACTTCCACGACCACCTGCGTCCCCTGATGGTAGGCGTTCAAAAAGAGAGTCCCGCGCGCGGGCTTGCCCGCGGCAATGCGTTCCTCGGCCGGCTCGATGCCGTGATCCACAGCGTTTCGCACCAGATGGGCCAGCGGCTCGCCCAGCGTATCAAGCACGCCCTTGTCCAGGTCCGTGTTCTCGCCGCTCAATTCCAGGGCCACGTCCTTCTTGCACAGCTTGGCCACGTCCCGGACCACGCGGGGAAAGCGGCGGAACAACTGCTCCACCGGAACCATGCGGATCTTTACCACGGACTTCTGCAGTTCCTCAAGAATTCGCGATTGGAAGGACAGAGCATCGCTCAGCCGACCGTGCAGCGGGTCGCGCGAATATTTCTGTCCGAATTCCGCTATGGCCCGGTGCAGCATGGACTTTCCGATGATCAATTCGCCGACCAGATTCATCACCGAATCGATGCGCGCCGCATCCACGCGCAGCATGCTTTCGGCTACGGCGTTGGCCACCGCGTTTTTTCCCGGCACGGCCGGACTGGCCACCGGCGTCCCGGAAGGGCTCTCCGCCGCGCGCGCCGCGGCGGCGGCCTGCGCTTCCAAAATGTCCCCGATCATTTCATGTTCGGGCGATTCGATGGCTTTCACGCGCACGACCTGGACGTCCTTGACGATCGAGGGAATCTTGCAGCGGCGCACGATGCCTTCCGCGGTTTCCGTGCAGGAGAGCGACGCCTCGATCAAATCCACATTCGCGGCGCCGGCATTATCCTCGGGCCGCAGCGCGATCAGCGTGCCCACCCCATGGAGCACGTTCCGCACCAGCTGGAAGGCCGCCGCCCGCATGGCGCTCTGGGGATCGATGCGCAGCGCGATGTTGTAGACCAATTCTCCGCGATGCAGCGCTTCCGCAACCATCAGCTGCTCATATTCGGTCCAGGCGAATTGCGCCTCGCCGCCGCCCGCCGGAGCGCCCGCCCGTGCCGAGCCATTGGGCTCCGCGCCTTCTCCGTTTTCGATGAGTTCGCGAATCTGTTTTCTGACGGTGTCCGTCGAGGGAATCTCCGCGCCTTTTTTGTAGGCGCCCAGGAGCAGTTCAAACGTATCCGCAACGGAAAGCACCACCTCCGCCAGCCGGCCGCCTTCCCGCAAGCCGATGTTGGGCGAAAGCACATCTTCCAACTCGTGCGCCAGCTCGCTGAGCGTCTGGTATCCGCAAGCGGCCGAATCGCCTTTCAAGGTGTGCACGGCGCGGCGCACGCTGCGCAGGATTTCCTCGTCCGCGGGGTTGGCCTCGAGAGCCATCCCGGATTCGTTCAGCGACTGCAACAACTCATACGCACTCTCGAAAAAGAGATTGCGCAGTTCGTCGCCGCGTTCGTCTTTCTTCCGGCTCAAATCCCCACCTCGATGCGCTGATAGGCCGTGCCGTTGTTCTCATGGATCATCTTGTACTTGGTGCTCAGCCCAAACAGGCTTTCGGCATGCCCGACGAAAAGATATCCGCCCGGATTCAGGCAGTGATAAAACTTTTCGATCAGCCGCTTCTGCTCGGCTTCGTCGAAATAGATCATCACGTTGCGGCACAGGATGATGTCGTTGCGGCGGGGCAAAAATTCGGTCTTCAGGTTATGGAAGTCGAACTGGACCATGTCCTTCAGCGGCTGCTTGACCGCGTATTTCTCTCCGACTTTTTCGAAATAGCGCAGGCGGCTGGTGTAATCCACGGGCTCCATCTGCGTGTCCGTGTACTGCCCTTCCGCACCCGCGCGCAGGATGGAGTAGCTGATATCCGAAGCCAGGATTTCCAGCTTCCACGGCGGGGGAATCAACGGCTTGGGTGTGGGCATGTCGAAGGGCAGTGGGTTCCGCAGATAGTAGTAGGCCAGCGCATCGCAGATCAGGATGGCCACCGAATAGGCCTCCTGCCCGGAGGAGCAGCCCGCGCTCCAAACGCGGATGGTCCAGTCGCGGCGCTCCTGCTTTCGGCGCAGAATCTCGTCCAGCACCGATTTCTGCAGCAAATCCAGCTGCGGCTTGTTGCGGAAAAAACTCGTTTCGTTGACCGTCAGATTTTCGAGGAGCACGGCCATCTCGGCCTTGCCTTCGCGGCTGGTGAGCAGGCGGTAGTAGTTATAGAAAGAATCGAGTTGGCAGGCCTTGAGCCTCCGCTGCAGGCGGTCTTTCAGGAAGTGGGCGCGCCGCTCATCGAAAAACATCCCGCATTCCTGGTACACCAGGGTTTGCAGGAGCTTCAGTTCCGATTCCGTCAGGGTAATCTGTGCTGTCAAAGCTTCCATGAAGAATTGTTGCGCGGCTACGCCGGTCATCGCAGGGGCCATGCGGAATTCCTCCCTAGCGGGTGCTTCCGGCGAATTCCGCGGCCTCCTCGATGCGTTTATACTCCTGGCGCAGCAACAGCTTGGCGATATCCAGCAGAATGATGAGCCTGCCTTTGAGCTTGCCCACTCCGGTCACGTATCCGGACTCTCCGTCCGAAAACATGCTGGCGGGCGGCTCCACTTCCGATGAGGGAATCTTCAGCACCTCGGAAGCGGAATTTACAAAGAGACCCAGCAGGCGGTTTTCCAGGTCCACCACCAGAATGCGGCTCTTTTTGTCGGCCTGCAGTTCTCCCAGCCCGAATCTCTTCCGCAGGTCCATCACCGGCACGATCTTTCCGCGCAGATTGATGACTCCCAGAATCGTATCCGGGGCGTTGGGAACCGCGGTGATGCTGGGAACACGGACAATCTCCCGCACCATCGAAATGGGAATCCCGTAGGACTCCTCACCGATTCGAAACCCAATCACATGGAGGTCAGTTGCCATCCGCCGGCTCCCGTTCTAGTAACGCGCCACTTCGGCGTATTCTTCTTTATCGGACCCGCGCCCATTGCCTTCGCGCCCATTGCCGTCGCGTCCGTGGCCATCGCGTCCGTTCCCATCCCGGCGTGGCGAAGTGGAAGGATGCGAAATCTGGCTGCGGCGCGGCTGCACTTCGCGGTCGAGCACGAAGCGGTCCATCGAATCGATCAGCTGCCGCGAAAGCTTGAGCATCTGGTCCGCCGCGGCCGACAGCTCTGTGGATCCGGAAGAGGATTGCTGCACCATCTCCCTCATCTTGTCCATGGCCCGCACAACCGCTTGGGCGCCGGAGGCCTGCTCTTCCACCGCGGAATTGATCTCCTGGGTGATTTCCATCAGACGGCTGGTGGCCCGGGCGATCTGCGAGGAGCCCGCCGATTGCTCGTTGGTGGCCGCGCCAATTTCCTGGGACAGCTTGTAGACCTCGATGACCACGTTGGAAATCTTGTGCAGGGCCACTCCCATTTCGTTGCCCAGCGTCAGGCCTTCCTCGACCGACTTGGTGCTCAGCTCCATGTTGGTTACGGCCTGGCGCGCTTCGCGCTGAATGCTCTGGATGAGGTCGGCGATTTCCTTGGTGGATTGCGTGGACTTTTCCGCCAGCTTGCGCACTTCGTCGGCGACCACCGCGAAACCAAGGCCGTGTTCGCCGGCACGGGCGGCTTCGATGGCCGCGTTGAGAGCCAGCAGGTTGGTCTGCTCGGCGAGGTCGTCGATCACTTCGACGATTTTGCCAATGTCGTCCGCGCGGTTGCCCAGCACGTTGATGATTTCCGCCGAAGATTGAATGGACTGGTTGGTGCGGCTCAATCCGCTGGTGGCCTTCTCCATTGTGGAGATTCCATTCATGACCTCTTCACGGGAACGGTTGGCGATGTCCAGCAGGAGTTTGGCGGTATCCGCGACGCGCTGGATGGAGGCCACCATCTCATCGATGGAGGACGACGTTTCCGCGACGCTGGAGGCCTGCACCTGCGTGTTTTTCACCACGTTCTGCACATTGATGCTCATCTCGTGCATCGTGCTGGTCACTTCCTCGATGGCCGAGGAGGCCTGCACGCTCATCTTGGCCGATTCATCGGCCGCCTGCGCCACCTGACTGGACCCCGCCGAGACCTGCGAGGCGCCATCGCGCACTTGCCGGACGAGCTGGGTCAGCCCCTGGGACATCTGCAGGAAAGCATTGGCCAGCGTGTCGCGCTTGGAGCGCGGCACCACTTCCACGCTCAAATCGCCTTCGGCGACGGCCATGGACACTTCCGCCATTTCCTTGAGATAGGCGACCAGATTATTGAATGTCGTTGCCAGCGCCCCGATTTCATCGTTGCGGTGCAAATTGATGTTCTGGTCCAGGTCCCCGGAATCCCCGATCTCGCGCGCCACGAGAATCAGATGCTGCAGCGGTTCAGAGATGGAGCGCACCGTTCCCACGGCCACCCAGGCGCCCAAGCACAGCGTGAGGATCGTTCCCATGGTGGTAATCCAGGTGGCTACCGTGCTGGCCGTGTCCGAAGCCGCGGACGCTTCCTGCAGGTGTTTGGCGATCTGCTGGGTCACTTCGTCGAGAACCACCGACGATTTCTTGAGCCAGGAACTGGGATCCTTCTGAAGATAGAAAATCTGCAAATCCGAAACCGTGGCGTCCCCGGAGTCCACCTGATGGCGCTTGGCCAGCAAGGGCTTGGCAAAACTGTCCGCCCAGTTCTGCTCGGTGGATTCCACCTGCACCAGTGCCTTGCGCAGATCCTCGCTTCCGGCTTCCATTTCGCTGCGCTTGATCAATTCGGCCATATCGCCAAACCCGCGCGTGACTTTTTCTTCGTCGCTGGGGTCGCCGCTCAGCAGGAAGTTGTTCAGATTCACCCGGCTGGCCATGATGTCGAAGCGCACTTTTTCGATGACTCGGTAGCTGCTCAGCGCATTCGAGGCGTCCGTGCGCGTCGAGCGGGCCTTGACCCCCGTTCCCACGTTCACCAGGAACAGGATGAACAAGACCGCCAGTATGGCTCCGAACCCCAGATAGATTTTCTTTCCGATTGTCATTTCCATTTCCCGAACCCTCCACCCTTATGCTTCCTGCCCTTTTCCCACAAAACCCTTTTAAGCCGGTTCCCCGCTACCGCCTACCCCTCATCCAGACGAAATGTGAATTCCACCACCACCGTGCTCGCTTCCCTGGCCGGCTCAAACTTCCATCCCTTCACTGCTTCCTGCGCCGCTTGCGCCAGCAGCGGATGCCCCCCCAGTGTCCGGCTGAACTTCACTCGGCCATCCGGGCTGACCACCAGTTCCAGTTTCACCTTCCCGCTGACGTACATCTTTTTCGCCAGATCGGGGTAAATCGCCGCGCTCTTGCTGCGAACCTTGCGCTTTCCTTCGTCTACCGTTCCTTCCTGTCCAAAGGCGCTCGCGCCGACCGCCGCCAGCAGCAAGCCCATGGCGGTGACACGCGCTAGATGGCTCAGTCCCCCTCGCATCTCCAACCGACCTCGTTTCCATCGCAAAGAAGTGACAAAAGACAGTAGTGGCAAACGGAATCCAACAAGAAGAAGGCACGTTCGATGCCAGGCCGGAAAAAGAAATCCAGTTTTCCCTATCGTTGCGAAAAACATGTCTAATACACTCATTCTATGGACTTTATATTTTCACCACATTCCCGTCTTCGACCCGCGGCACGTCTCGTTTCGTCTCATTCCCTCCAGAAATCGCGTCTCTCAATCTCACTCTGAGATAATTGCGACTCTTGCCAAGGGTTGTTTTTAGGACACCGGCCATCTCACTCGTCTTGACTCAAACTGAGAAAATTAGATACCGTAAAACTGCAACGGTTCAAATTGAGACACACGCTACCCCCAGACCCTATGCGTGTCGCTAAAAAATCGTCTTCGCCCCGCTCTTCTGCCCTCTCAGGAGCGCGTCAGGGTGTGCGTCACCCCCCGGCTCGCGCCGAAGAGTTGATGGACCTGGCTCTCGACGCGGCGCAGGCCAAGAGCCTTCCCGACTTTCTCCGCAACTTTGCCGAGCGCGCCGGGCGCATGCTGGACGCGCAATGGTCCGCCGTGGCGGTTTACGGTCCGGAAGAGACGCAGCTGTATTCCAATGCTCCGGGGCAAACGAGCGCGCTTCCCGCCGGGGACTTCTTCGCCAAAGCCATCCTGGAGGTCGCGGCCAAATCCCAGGAGGAAATCTTCATCCTGCCGTTTGACGATCCGAAATTTTCTCCTCCGGGCGCTTCCGGCAAGCACCTGGAAGCCATCGTCGTGCGCATCGATTCCGGCGAAGGCGAGCGACTGGGCTGCATCTGCCTGCTGCGCAAGCCCCAGCCGGTCGAGCCGGCCGACCGCCGGCTGCTCCAGGCGCTGGCGAGCCATGCGGCGCTGTCGCTGGTCAATTTCCGGCGGTTTTCGCAGCTGGAACACTCCAAGCGGCAATGGGTCGAGGATATTGACGCCATCACGGACTACATTGTGGTCCACGACCGCTCGTGGCGGATTCTGCGCACCAACCGTTCTCTTTCACTGGTCCTTGGCGCGGAACCGGCGGCGCTGGTCGGGCAGCCCATGAACCGCCTGCGGGCCATCTCCGGCAGCGGCAGTTCGCTGCCCTGCCCGCTTTGCCGCGATCCGCACCGGGCCCACGAAGAGTTCATGTTCACGGCGGACCAGAGCACCTTTCTGGTCTCCACTTCGCGCACGTCGCACTCGGCGGAAAAGGACGAGCGCACCATTCACGTCCTCAAGGACATCACCGACCGGCTGGAAGCCGAGCGGCGCTACCGCGACCTGTTTAACAGCATTCAGGAGGGGCTGTTCTTCGCCACGCCCGAAGGCCGCTTTCTGGACGTCAACGAAGCCATGGTGAGCATGCTGGGCTACGGATCGCGCCGCGAACTTCTGATGGCGGACGTGACCAGCCATCTCTATCCCGATCCCGGCTCGCGCAAGCGCGTGCTGCAAACCCTGGCCAGCGGCGGCATGCTCCGCAATCATGAGGAAACGCTGCGGCGCAAGGACGGTTCGCTTCTGCATACGCTGCAGAATCTGACGGCCGTGCTGACACCGCGCGGGGAGATCTCGCAGATTCGCGGGCTGATGCTGGACGTCACGGAACAGCGGCTTTTCCAGGCGCAGTTGCAGCGCGAGCGGGACTTCAACCAGAAAATCCTGAACACCACGCAGAGCATGATTCTCGTGCTGGATACGGCGGGCCTCATCGCCTACGCCAACCGGCGCTGCTACGACGTCGGCTACCGCGAGAGCGATCTCATCGGCCATCGCCTGGTGGAATGGGTGGAGCCCAATCAGCGCCGGGAGTTCGATGAAGCGTTGCGGCTGACCGCGCAGGGCCACCAGATGGAAAACATCGAAATCCGGCTGCGCCGGAGCGACGCCTCGCTGGGGCACTTCTCCGTCAGCTTCAGCCCCATGCGCGATGAACAGGCCGTGGTGAACAACATCGTCGTGGTCATGACCGACATCACCGACGCCACCATTCTGCACGCCAAGCTGGCTCATTCCGAGAAAATGGCCACCCTCGGGCAACTGGTCTCCGGCGTGGCCCACGAGGTCAATAATCCGCTGGCCGCCATTCTCGGCTTTACCGACCTGCTCCTGGAAAATCCCAATATTCCCGAGGATGCGCGCGGCGAGCTGCGCATCATTCTCCAGGAAACGCAGCGCACCAAGGCCATCGTGCAGGACTTGCTCAGCTTCGCCCGCCAGCGGCCCGCGCGGCGCGAACCGGTGCAGCTCAATGCGGTGCTCCGGCAGACCATCAAGCTGCGCAACTACGACTTTGAAAGCCACGGCGTGGAACTCATCGATTCCCTCCAGGAAAACCTCGGCTGCGTTCTCGGCGACCCCCAGCAGCTCCAGCAGGTCTTCCTGAACATCCTGAACAATGCGTATGACGCCGTGCAGGAAGCCGCGAGACCCGGGCGCATCGAAGTCCGTTCCGCGCAGAACGGCCAGGAAATCGAAATCATGGTCACCGACAATGGCGGCGGGGTCGCCGACCCCGTGCGCATTTTCGACCCTTTCTACACCACCAAGCCTCCCGGCAAGGGCACCGGCCTGGGCCTGAGCATCTGCTACGGCATCATGAAAGCGCACAACGGCGAGATTCTCTGCTGGAACAACACCGGCGCCGCCGGCTGCACCTTCGTCGTCCGCATTCCCGCAGCCGCCGAGCCGGCCGCTTCCGCGATGGAGGCAGGCCATTGATACCGGGACCCGCAAAAGCGATGCCTGAGCCAACGCGCATCCTGCTAATCGAGGACGAGCCTTCCGTCATTGCGTTCCTCCGCACCGCTCTGGAACGCAGCGGCTACCGCGTGGAGCCGGTGCAATCCGGCGCCGAAGGCATCGCGCGGCTGTCGTCCGGAAGTTTCGGGGGAGTCATCTCCGACGTCCGCATGCCCGGCAACGTCAACGGCGGCGACGTGCAGAAATGGATCCAGCGCCACCGCCCGGACATGTGCACGCGGCTGATCCTCATCAGCGGCGATACCGCCAACATCGAAACGCAGGAGCTGCTGGCCCGCTGCGGCGCCCCCTTCATCGAGAAACCCTTTCGAGTTCAGCATTTTCTTTCCATCGTGGAGAAAACCTTCGGAAAACCATGAACAACGACATGAAGATTCGCCTTCTTATCGTCGATGACGAACAAAGCATCCGCCGGCTGTGCATGACCATCGGCAACTCTCTCGGTTACGAGTGCCTGGAAGCCGATTCCGCCGAATCGGCCCTCGCCAAGCTGGACAGCGAGACGCCCGACCTGGTCATCACCGACATGAAGCTCCCCAATCTCTCCGGCGTCGAGCTGCTGCGGCAGATCAAGGCCATTTTCCCGCGCACCGAAATCTCCATCATGACCGGCCACGGCTCCATCGAAACCGCCGTGGATGCGATGAAACTGGGCGCCTACGACTACATCGAAAAGCCCTTCCGCGTAGAAAAGATGCGGCTGCTGCTGCAGCGCATGGCGGAAAAAGTCCGCCTGGTCGCGGAAAATCAGTTCCTCCGCGAGCGCGTGGATACCGAGGAAAATCTCGAAGGCATCGTGGGCGCCTCCGCCAAGATTCAGGACGTCCTGCGCATGATTTCCCGCCTGCAGGACACCCGCACGCCCGTACTGGTCACCGGCGAGAGCGGCACCGGCAAGGAGCTGGTGGCCCGGGCCATTCATTTCCGCGGCTCCATGGCCAAGACCCCTTTCGTCGCCGTGGATTGCGGTTCCCTCGTTCCCACGCTGATGGAAAGCGAACTCTTCGGCTACGAGCGCGGGGCCTTCACCGGAGCCATCAAATCGAAGATTGGCCTTTTCCAGTCCGCCAACGGCGGCACCATTTTCCTCGATGAAATCGGCGAACTGCCCCTCGAAATGCAGGCCAAGCTCCTGCGCGTGCTGCAGGAAAAAGAGGTCCGCCCGGTGGGCAGCAACAGCAGCGTGGGCGTGGACGTCCGCATCATCGCCGCCACCAATCGCGATCTCGATGCCGCCTATCGCTCCGGCAATTTCCGCAAGGACCTTTTCTTCCGCCTCAACGTCGTCACCGTGCATATCCCTTCGCTGCGCGAGCGCCGTTCCGATATCCCCATGCTCGTGCACCATTTCCTGAATCGCTACGCCGCCGGCGAAAGCGTGCAGGTCACTCCCCACGCCATGAAAAGCCTTTTGCAGTACGACTGGCCCGGCAACGTCCGCGAGCTGGAAAACTGCGTGGCCCGCGCGCTCACTCTGGGCGATCGCCTGACCATCGACGTCGGCGATCTGCCCCCGGCCATTCGCACCGAACAGCCCGCGGGAGATGCGCTGGCCCTGCACCAGAACGATTCTTCCTCGCTCTCCACCACCGCCCTGGCGGAAATGGAGCGCATGACCATTCTTCGCGTCTTCGAGCAGGCCAACGGCGACAAAGTGCAGGCCGGAAAAATGCTGGGCATCAGCCGCGCCACTCTCTACCGCAAGCTCAAGCGCTACAACATCTCCGTCAAACCGGATTCCCCGGCGGATGAGGACGAGGCCGGGCAGTCCTCCCGCAGCGCCACGCGCTGATCGTTCTCCAGGAACTTTCCGTAAATCTCCATCGGGAAGGGGGTGCGTCTCGCAATTTGAGACGGCTGGTATTCTCGCTCACCCCAGCCGCGAGACGGTTTGGTGAGACATTCCCGTGTCACAGTGAGACGGGCGCGCCCTGTGAGACCCATCCGAAATCAATAACTCCTGTTTTTTCAACACTCTAACATCTCCCTGACATGGCCTTCTCTTTGGCTCCCAGCGTGCATGTTTTTCGTTGGGATCTATCCGTCCATCCCGTCCGCTTCCCTGCGGACAGGAGATCGGGACGATCCACACATAGGGGACGAGAAACCGAGTGAAACCAACGGGTGAAGCGGTCGTAGCAAGCCGGGAGCAAGCGTGCACCGAACAACTGGTGCGCTTCTTTCCGCAAGCCGTCGCGCTGCGGGTCGAGGTGCAGGTCACCGCCCTGCGTCCGGGCAAAACCAGGCTGTCCGAGCGCACCATCATTGAATATGGCTCGACGGACAACGCTATTTTTCTCAGCAATTTGCCTCTCGAATTCGATGACCGCGTTTTGCTCGAACGCAATCCCGGCCCGGGCCGCAACAAGGCCGCCGTGATTGCCGTGCAGTACCACGAGGGAAAGAAAGCCGTCGCCGTTCGTTTCCTCGATGGATCTCGTGAATGGATAACGCAACCGTGACCACCTTGTCAAAGACCGCACTGCCGCCGAACGTGAAGCCCACGCAGCGCCCCAACCCACAGTGGGTGGAAGCGCGCTCCGTCTTTCCGATTTACCTGGCCATTGCCAAGCAGGTGGGCGCTCCCATCCCCGTAGGCGCCGATAAGAAACCGCTGCCGGAAATCCCCAGCGCGGAACTCTTCGGACAGGTGCGCACCTGGCTGGACAAAATCGACCAGATCGTTCAGCCGCACCAGCTGCGCCAGCTTCTCCAAGTCACCATGCTGAACGCCAGCGAGGGCGGATTGCGCGCCATGATCCTGCGCTACCTGCGCAAGACGGCCAAGGAGACCCTGGATCGCGACAAGATCGATTTCCTGCTGGTCCAGTACTTCGTCCTCAGCGCTCCCCCGCAGGTTTACCATGGCCCTCTCGGCCTGGAAACCGTCGCGCAGGTCATGCGCCCGATCCTCGGCGCGGTGAAGCCCGCTCCCCTGGAATGGTGCTCTCCGCTGGAGACCATGATCGCCTCGATGCAGTCCTATCGCAGCCTGCGCGAGATGCTCAAGACCAGCTTCATTCTGGAAGGCCGCCGCGTGAAGGAAAAGGCCGGGGCGATGTTCTATGAGCCCACGGCCCTACTCTCCTTCATCCGCTTCAATTTCCTGGTCCGCCGGACGCTCATCGAGCTGATGCACGCCGATTTGCAGGCCATTCGCGCGGCCCTGGGCACGCTCTCCGACGCGCAGGTAAAATCCCTGGACTGCAAACCCGCCGGCCTTTCGTCCACCGAGCCGATTCAGAAAATTCTGCAAATCACCAAGGAATGGAAGCAGCCTTTCCAGGGTGAATACAACGAGCGCACCGTCAGCTCCGCTTTCGATAAACTGCTGGCCCTGCGGGCCATTTCCGAGCAGGCCGTCCAAACCCTTCGCTCCGGCCCGCCCGTGTCCGCTCCCGCCGCCGCGAAACCGCCGGCCGCCCAGAAAGCGGCAGCTCCGCCCGCGGCAGCGGCTCCGGTTCCGGCCGCCAAACCGAAAGCCGCGGCGCCCGCCGCCGCGATTGACATCGAAGGCAGCATGGAAAAGCTCTGGGAGCAGCTCATCGCCACGCCGCCCGAACGCGGCCGCTCGATGACCTCCGTGGAACTCGGTTCCGCCCGCATCCTCCTCTCTTCCTGGGAGGTGGTCGCTTTCATCAGCGCGGACAGTCCCACGGGCGAAGACCTGCGCCGCGCCGTCGCCGCGCGCGCCATTGTCGCCGCCGCCGTGGACGACGCGAAAAAATCCGGCAAGAAGAACGGACTTCCGCCCGTCCTGGCCGGCGTGCGCGCCGAAGTCACCCGTTTGCAGGGCCGCGTGGAAGTCGCCAAGCAGTCCAAGGACACCGAAGCCGCCGTCAATCTGGGCATCAGCATCAAGCGCCTGGCCTCTTCCATTGACGAGGCCGAAAAGCCATAAGGCAGTAAACACTTCACCGCCGGGAATTGTCCGGCGTACCCTGGGGAGCCGCATCTTTTGCGACACACGAACGTCATTGTTCTTACGGATGAAACCGAGTTCGCCCGCCTGCTGACCGCTTGCTGGCAGGCCGAGCGCCACGTTCCGGCGATTGCCGTCCTCAACAGCGATCTCTGGCTTCGCCAGCAGAATCTTCCTTGCGATCTGCTGGTGGTCGGTCCCATTCAGGATGGCCTGCTCCCTTCCCTTCTGTCCGCGCTGGACCCTTCCATCGCCGTCATTCTCTGCTCGCACGCCGAACATCGGGAATTCGTCGATCTGCGCTCGCGCTATCCCCGGTTTACGCACATTCCCCTGCGCGAAGACTGGCCGCAAACACTGCTCCTCGTCGCCGGCGAATCCCTGCGCCGCGTAAAGGCGCTGCAATTGGCGCGCACCGCGCAGGAGGAGGCCACGCAAAACGCCCGCGACGCCGTCCTGGGCAAATACATGGCCAACATGCAGAACGGCATCAACAACGCCCTGACCAGCGTCCTGGGCAACGCCGAACTTCTTTTGCTCGAACCCGGGCAGCTCTCCGCACAGTCCCGCGACCAGGTGAAAACGATTCACAGCATGGCCCTGCGCATCAATGAGGTCATGCAGAGATTCTCATCGCTGGTCAGCGAGATGCGAAGCGTTGAGACGGAGTCTCACAGTGAGACGTTTAATGCTCCCGCGGTCTCTCTGGACGGCGGGTGAAAACTTTTCTTTTGGATGTACGTTGTTTGTTTTCAGTAGTTTGAAGTTAAAGCAAAGGTTTTAGCCAGGGAATCGGGAAGCTGGACACTGACGTGCTTCTCTATCCCCTGGAAGAGTTTGTGGAGCTTGGAAGCGTGGACAAGATCATCCTGATTGTTGACGATTCACCATCGCAGGTTCGCCTGATGCAGGACCTGTTGTCGCACGAGGGCTATCGTCCCGTGGGCCTGAATGATCCCCTGCGCGTCGAGGAAACCATTACTTCCGAGCGCCCCTGCATGATCCTCCTGGATGTGGTGATGCCGGTGCGAAACGGCTTCCAGTTGTGCCGGGAATTGAAGGGCAATTCCGATTTCAAGGGCATCCCGGTCATCCTGGTGACTTCGAAGAACACGGAAAGCGACAAATTCTGGGGCCAGCAGCAGGGCGCGGACGGCTACATCACCAAACCCTTTACCCGCGACGAACTGCTGCGCGCCGTGCGGAGGTTCGTATGAGTCCTCTGCCCGGCAAATTCAATCAGGCCATTGACGATTTCCAGTTGTCCGCCGTGAACAACGAGACCAGCACGCACCTGGAAAAAGAAAACGCCGGGCCGGCCCGCCACGCCTCGCCGGACAAACAGTTCTGCGTATTTCGCTGCGGCCGCGAACGCTTCTGCCTCCCCGTCCTGGACGTGGAAGAAGTAGTCGAGTGGCCCCTGCTGACCAAGATTCCGCTCGCTTCGGCTTATCTCATGGGCATTTTCAACCTGCGCGGCACGATTGTCCCTCTCGTGGACATCGCCATGACCGAAGGCCGCCGCCCCGGACTCCTGCCCAAGCACGTCGTCGTGGCGTCCTATCACCAGGACGACCAGCACGACGAGATGCGCGTGGGCATTGCCGCGGATGAAGTGATCGGCACATTTTCTGTGACGTCGGATTCCATGCTGGAAAGGGGACCGGACAACGTTCCCCACTGCGTGGGCATGCTTCGTCACGATGACCGGCTGGCGCTGATGATCGATCTTCGGCGTTTGCTGGAGGTTTTTCCGGGCCCTGCGATCTAACCGTGAACGGCAGCACCAATTCCCGGCCGGGGGGCCGGGGATGAAATGAGGACGAGTTGATGATGCGCATTCGAAACTGGAGGAAGTCATGAAAGCGAGACTGAGTTCCACAATAATGGCGTTGGTCATGTGGAACGCGATTGCATTTTTCCTGATTCTGGGGCTGGCCTATTACGCCGGCCACACCGTCGGAGGCGCCGCCGATTTCGGGTCCGCCGCCGGGTCCGCCAAAGGCGAGCTTGCAGGCGCCGTGGTGGTCGCGGTGATCGCGATCTTCCTGTCGTTCAGCACACTCAGCAAGCGCATCCTGGCGCCGGTCGAGGAGCTATCCAGCTTCTCCGAGCGGCTGGCTGCCGGCGACCCGCGCGCGCGCGCCGACGTCAACTCCGGCGACGACCTGGGCTACATCGCCGACAATCTCAATCGCGCCGTGGTGAAAGTCGCCAAGGCCGCCTCCAACCAGGAAGCCAGCGAAGTTCTCCAGCGCAGCATCACCGAACTGCTGGCGGTCATCAACCAGGTGGCTCGCGGAGACCTCAGCCAGCGCGGCAAGGTCACCAACGACGCCCTGGGCAACGTGGTGGACTCGATCAACTTCATGCTCGACAACTTTTCCAAGGTTCTCGAACGCGTCCGCAAGGCCGCCATGGAAGTGAACGGCAGCGCCAACAACATTCTCCTGGCCGCCGACGAAATGCAGGCCGGCGCCACGCAACAGGACCAGGAAATCACCAACACGTCTTCCGCGGTGGAAGAGCTGACGGTTTCCATGAAACAGGTATCCAACAACGCCGAAGCCAGCGCCGAAGCCGCGCGCCGCGCTCTGGACGCCGCTGAACAGGGCAACCGCGCCGTGCGCGATACGCTGGAAGGCATGCAGCGCATCCGCGCCTCGGTGCAGGCCACCGCCAAGAAGATCAAGTCTCTCGGCGACCGCTCCCTGGAAATTTCCGAAATCATCAACGTGATTAACGACATCACCGAGCAGACCAACCTGCTGGCTCTCAACGCGGCCATCGAAGCGGCCCGCGCCGGAGAAGCCGGCCGCGGTTTCGCGGTCGTCGCCGACGAAGTCCGCAAGCTGGCCGAACATTCCCGCAGCGCCACCAAGGACATCGCCGCGCTGATCAAGGCCATTCAGGCCGAGACGAACGAGGCCGTGGTGGTCATGGAAGAAGGGACCAAGGAAGTGGAAGGCGGAGCGCAACTGGCCGATCAGGCCGGACGAGCACTGGACGCGATTTCCAGCGTTGTGCGCCAGTCGGCCGAACTCGTTCAGGAAATTTCTCTGGCTTCGAAACAGCAGGTGCGCGGCACGGAAGGCGTCGCGCACGCCATGCAGATCATCTCCGGCATCACCCGGCAGACCTCGCAGGGCGTTCGCCAGACCGTGGGCACCGTAAGCCAGCTGGTTAAACTTTCCGACCAGTTGAACGAAGCACTGGCGCAATTCCGCGCCTTGTCCAAGTCCGGTCCCCAGGATTCCGGTGACCATTCCTCGGCCGCGCAGCACCAGCAGGTTCCGGCCGGAGTCCGCTAGAGAAGCAGCAATACAGGCCCCGGTGAACCGACCGGCGCGGGAAAACGGGAATGATGAACGAAAACGGACAAACGACGGCGGAAGTCACCGAGCGGGATCTTTCGGAGGTTCGCAAATTGATTGAAGAGCGCACCGGCATTCTCTTCGATGAATCGCGCGAGCGCTTCTTTTCCACTCGCGTGCGCGAACACGTTCGGGAAAAGGGCTTCGCCAGCGGCGCCGAGCTGCTTAAGACCATGCTGCGCGCCAACACCGAATACGAAGCCATGCTGGAAAAGGTTCTCACCCAGGAGACTTCCTTCTTTCGTTATCCGGCTGTTTACCAGGCCCTGGAAAAGCGCATTCTTCCCGAGCTGCAGATCAAAAAGTTCTGGAACAATCCGCGCACCCTGCGCATCTGGAGCGCCGGCTGCTCCACCGGGGAGGAGCCCTATTCCATCGCCATCACTTTGATGGACACGCTTTCCCTGGCCGACGCCTGGAACATCGAAATCCTGGCCACCGACGTCAGCCGCCAGGCACTCAAAATCGCCGAAGCCGCCACCTATTCCGCGCAGCGCACTCTCAGCGTCAGCGAAGCGCAGTTCGCCAACTATTTCACCAAGGTAAGCGACTGCCAGCAGGTCAAGCCGCGCATCCGCAAGATGATTACCTTCGCCCAGATGAATCTCGCCCAGGCCGTCTACATGGGCCGCATGGACATGATCTTCTGCATGAACGTGCTCATCTATTTCTCCGAGGAAAAGCGCAACGCGCTCATCCAGCGCTTTTATGACACCCTCGAACCCGGCGGCTACCTCCTCCTCGGACATTCCGAATCCCTGTCCAAGGTGCCTGTGAAATTCCAAGCCATTGTTCTTAACGAATGCATTCTGTACCGCAAGCCGCTTCCCGGCGATCTGCAGCTGCCGGAACTTGTTTCGGAGGGCCGCGCTTGAGCAACCCGAGCCAGGAAGCCGTCAGCGTCTTCCTCCAGGAAGCCTCCGAGCACCTGCAATATCTGCGGGAGTACTCGGGCATCCTCGCGGAGCCCGGCGCCGCTCGCGAGGATCTCGACCGGCTCTTTATCGCCGCGCACACGCTCTCCGGCTCATCGGCCAGCTACGGCTTTCCGCGCTTTTCCGAAATTGCCGGCAAGCTCGCGCACATTTTTCAATACGTTCTCAACGCCCCCTTCAACGCCGACTTGCACGGTCCGCTCACCGAATTTATCTCCGACGGCATTTCCGTGCTGGAGAGCAACCTGCTCGAAATCAGCGACACGGGCAAGGAACTGGCCGACGATATCGAAGCCTTCAAGGAACGCTATAGCTTCGCCTTCCCTGCCGAGGCCCCGCAGGTTGACGTCTCCCTCTCGCAGCATCTCGAAGAAGCCGAGCCGCAATTCCCCATCGAAGCCGGCGCCGCTACTGGCTCGTACTTCGACGCCATGCCCGCCGACGACGACGTCCCGGCGGAAATCCTGGAATTTTTCCTCCCGGAAGCCGAAGAGCATCTTCAGGTCGTCAGCGACTGCCTCCTGGCTCTGGAGGGCTCGAACGATCCCGAAGTCATCAACAAACTTTTCCGCTCGATTCACACGGTCAAAGGTTCCGCCGCGCAAGTCGGCTTGAAGCGCCTCGGGGCCATCGCGCACCGCATCGAAGACCTCATCGGCCGCATGCGCGAGGGTCTCTTGCAGCCCACGCCGGACGTTGTGGATGTGTGCCTCGAATCCATGGACGTTTTGAAAAAATGCGTCCATCGCCAGTGGAAAGACGACGCCGAGATGCGCGTCTCCGTCGATTCCCTGCTCGCGCGCATCGCCGAATACGCTCCCGCGGACCCCGAAGACGGCGAGGAAGCTCCCGCCCAGGCGCCTCCGGCGCAACACGAAGCCTCCGGCGAGGAACCGCAGCACGCCGAGACCGCCCAGGCCACGCGCAATGCTCCCGCTCCCGCCGCGCCGCCGCAGGCCAAGTCCGTGCGCATCTCCCTGAACCGCCTCGACCGCATGATGAACAACGTCGGCGAGCTGGTCATCAACCGCACGCGCATGGTCGGCCGCGTCGCCGAACTGCGCAAGCTCATTGACACCCTGACCTTTTCGAAAGAGCGCCTGGCCGGCAAAGTCTCCGAGTTCCAGGACAAATACGAATACAGCCGCGTCAGCGGCACCCGCTTTACCCCCACTCCTTCCGACAGCAAATGGAAAGAGTCTCCTTCCGCCCCGGCCCTGACCTCCAGCGCCGCGACCGGCGACGCCACCCTGTGGACCGACTTCAGCGAACTGGAAATGGACCGCTACGACGACTTCAGCATTCTTTCCCGTTCCATGACCGAAATTTCCGCCGACGTCTCCGAAGTTCTCAACCAGCTGGGGGCCTTCACCGGCCGCGTCCAGAGCGACATCGACGAATTCACCAAGCTCGCTCATCGCCTGCAGGACCAGATCACTGCCGCGCGCATGGTGCCCATCGGCACCCTTTACTCGCGCCTCACCCGCGCCGTTCGCGACGCCGGAAAATCCTCGGGCAAACATGCCGACGTGGATCTCCAGGGCGGCGACACCGAACTCGATAACAACATCATTCAGCAGATCGGCGATCCGCTCGTGCACCTGGTGCGCAACGCCGTGGCCCACGGACTGGAAGCCCCGGAGGGCCGCGCCGCCGCGGGCAAGCCGCCCGTCGGCAAAGTCACCCTGCGCGCCTATCACCGCGGCAATCACATCTATATTGAAGTCGAGGATGACGGCGCCGGCATCGACTACGACCGCGTCAAGCAGACCGCCTTCGACCGCGGCCTCGTCTCCGCCGAATCCGCCGACCGCCTCACCGAGCGCGATCTCCGCGAGATGCTTTTCCATCCCGGCTTCTCCACCGCTTCGTCCAAGACGGAGCTGGCCGGCCGCGGCGTCGGTCTGGACGTCGTGCGCGCCAATCTTCAGACCCTCAACGGCGAAATCGAAATCAATAGCCGCGCGGGCGAGGGCACCCGCTTTACCCTCAAGGTTCCCCTGACCCTGATCATCTCTCCCGCTTTGTTCGTGCGCTGCGGCGAATCCACCTTCGCTCTGCCGCTCGGCATCGTCGAGGAAATCCGCCGCCTGCGCGCCGATGAAATCGAGGACGTCGGCGGAAAACTTCTCACCAAGGTCCGCGACATCGTCACCGAAGTCGTGCGCCTCGATTCTTATCTCGGACTGCCTCCGCTCGAAGCCGTCAACGGTTATTACCGCATGATCGTCGCCAATATCGGCGACCGCCAGATCGGACTGGTCGTCGAGGAAATCCTGGGCAAGGACGAAATCGTAATCAAGAACCTCGGCGAATACCTTCGCCGCGTGAAGCTCTTCCCCGGCACCACCATCGCTCCCGATGGCAGCCTGATTCTTCTGATCGATCTCAACCGCATGGTCTCGAGCGAACCCAGCGAGCGCCGCGCCATTCAGGCCAACGCCAGCGCCGCGCGCATCTTCGCCCCCGGTTCCGCCGCCGTGGCCCGCGGCAGCATTCCCACCGAGGCCATTGACCGCGTTCAGCAGGACCGCGTGGTCGTGGTGGTCGACGATTCCATCAGCGTCCGCAAATTCGTCGGCCGCATGATCGAAAAGGCCGGCTACCGCGTCAAGATGGCTTCCGACGGACTGGAAGCCGCGGAACTGATTGCTCAGCAGGGCTGCCATCTGGTCATTACCGACCTGGAGATGCCCCGCATGACTGGATATGAATTGATGGCTCAGTTGCGGCAGAGTCCCGCCACGCGGCGCATCCCCGTGATGGTGGTCACCTCCCGCGCAGGCGCAAAACATCGCGACCGCGCCATGAAGGAAGGGGCGGTGGCTTTCTTGACCAAGCCTGTGCAAGAGGACCAGTTGATTGCCGCAGTGGAACAATTGATCGGCGCGGAAGCGGGAACTCTCACCGCGCCGCTGGTGTAATGACGATGAGCGCCAACGACAACAAAAAGATCCGCATCCTGGTGGTGGACGATTCCGCCTTCATGCGCAAGGTTCTCGAAGGCATTTTCAATTCCGACCCTCAGCTCCAGGTCGTGGGCATGGCCAAGGACGGCAACGAGGCCATCTCTCTTGCCGAATCCCTTAAGCCCGACGTCATCACCATGGACGTCAACATGCCCCATCTCAACGGCATTCAGGCCACCGAACAGATCATGACGCGCAATCCCCGGCCCATCGTCATCGTCAGCTCCGAATCCCGCGAAAGCGCCGATGGCGCTCTCCGCGCGCTGGAATTGGGCGCCATCGAATTTGTTTCCAAGCCCTCCAACGCCATTGACCTGGACATGAAGGACATTCAGGAAGATCTCGTTCGCAAGGTGCGCATGGCCTCCAAGGTCCGCGTCGTCCGCACCGCCGGCCGCCCCAGCGCTCCGCCTCCCAAAGCCGCTCCCGCTCCTTCCGGCGGGGCCCGCGCCGCGGCTGCCTCCGAATCCGATCAGCGCGTTCCCATCGTCGTCATTGGCGCCTCCACCGGCGGCCCCGCCACGGTCATGCGCCTGGCCCCCGGCTTCACCCGCGATTTTCCCGCTGCCGTGCTTCTGGTCCAGCACATGCCCGGAACGTTCACCGGACAGTACGCCACGCAGCTCAGCGAATTCACCGGCCTGACCGTGAAGGAAGCCGTGCATAACGAACGGCTGCTCCCCGGCACCTTGTACATCTGCCCCGGCTCGAAGCACATGCGCATCCTTCCTCCCGGGCGCATCGAACTGGATAACAGCGGGCGCATCGCCGGCTATCTACCGAATATCGATGTCACGCTCGAATCCGTCGCCGCTGTCGCCGGCCCCAGCTCCATTTGCGCCATCCTCACGGGCATGGGCAACGACGGCGCCCGCGGCGCCCGCGCCATCAAGAACGCCGGCGGCCTGGTCATCGCCCAGGACGAAGCCACCTCCGTCATCTTCGGCATGCCTTCGGAAGCCATCAAGACCGGCGCGGTCGACCACATCCTTTCCATCGACGATATTTACAGCGCCATCGAAAAACGCGTTCTCTCCCTTTCCCGCTCCATGCCCGCCGGAGTCCGTGGATGAGGTTCGCCGAACAACCCGTAGCCGCGGCCGGCCGCTCCGAGCAGATGATTCTCTTCCGCGTCGGGCAGCAAGTCTTCGCGCTTTCCGCCAGTTCCGTGCAGGAAATTCGCAGCGCCGACGCTTTCTCCGGCATCTCCTCTCCCGTGACCGATCCCGCCCTGCGCAAGGTCTCCTACGTGGCCCGCCGCGGCCGTCCGCCCATTTATATCGTGCATGGCGGCATGCATTTCGGCCTCTCGCTTCCCCAGGGTTCTCTTGTCTTTCTTCTGCGCAACCGCCGGTCCGCTCTGCGTGTTGATTCCATCGAGCGCATGGCCGCCTTTTCCCGCCTTATGGCTCTCCCCAGCGCCTTCTGCGGCGATGAACGCAATTGGTATCGCGGCTTCGTGGTCCTCGACGACGGCATTGTCCCCGTCGTGAATCCCGATGGCCTGCTTCGCCAGGACGAACTCGAACATCTGGATGCGCTGGCTTCCGCTGCGCCTCCCGTTCCCGAACATCTTCTCGAGGAGTCTCTCGGCCCCCAATGAGCGATCTGCTTGAACTCGAATTGCAGACCTTTGTGCTCCTGCAGATTGGCGAGCGCAAATTCGCCGTGCCTTCCCAGCGCATCGCCGAACTGGTGCCTCTCGCCCACGTTCATCATTTTCCGCATCACACCGAGCGCATCGAAGGCGTGCTGCTGCGCCGCGGCCGGCTGGTTCCCGTTTGCGACGTTTCCGAGGAATTGATCGGCCAGCGACTTCTGGCCCGCCGCTTCTATCTTTTCACTCTCCGCCATTTCCTCGCCGGGATGGAGCCCGTGGCCATTCCCGTCACCGGCGAATGCGAACTCATCAACGCCGAAATGATGCCCGCCGGGGCCGATCATCCTCCCCACGTGCAGGGCTGGATCTCCAACGCCGGCAACGTCATCGAAGTCCTGGACCTCGATCACCTCATCCCCGGGCCCGAGCCTTCCATCTCTCCGCTCCTCGATGCCGCCGCTCGCGAGGTGCATTCATGACCCAGCCCGGCCGCGCCTCCAAGATTCTTCTGATCGACAGCAACGTGCTTTTCGCCAAGCGTCTCGGCGAAGCCCTCAAACGCGAAGGCTTCGAAGTGATCATCAGCGCCCAGGCCGCCTTCGGCCTCACCACTCTCGAATACGACGCCCCCGCCGCCATTCTCTGCGGCATGAATATGCGCGACCTGGGCGCCCTGGAACTCGCCCAGATTGTCCATGCCGACCCCAAGAACGCTTCCTTGCCCGTCATCGCCATCGGCGACGGCAATCAGCGCGCCCTCATGGACGCCTTTCAGGCCGGCTGCGAGGACTACGTGGACCGCCGCACCGACCCTTCCGTCATTGCTTCCCATGTCCGCGGCATTGTCATCAGCAAGCGCGACGGCTTCCACCCCACGCAAATGCTCCAGCAGACCGAGACCACCCTCACCGGCAGCCTCTCCCATCAGGATTTGCCCGGGGTCATCCAGCTTCTCCAGCAGGCCCGCCAGACCGGCGCGCTGCACATCAACGCCATGGACCTCGATGCCATCATCTTCTTCGACGGCGGCGAAATCTCTCATGCCGAAACCGGAAATCTTTTTGGCGACGAAGCCGTCATCTACATTTTGAAGACCTGCACCCAGATGGGCACCGGCGTTTACAAATTCAACTACGGCACCGCCTCCTCCCAGCGCACCGTTCTGCGCTCCTCCACCGATCTCTTGCTCGACGCCATGCGCGAAATTGATGAATCCCACCGCGACATGGCAGATAAGGAAGCGCTATGACCGACACATTCCGCATGCCTCCCTTCGAGGACGATCTGCACTCCGATCTCTCCTCCAACGGCTCCAGCGAACCCGCCGGCTCCGTGACCGACCCGTTCTCCGCCGAGAGCTTCGGCTTCGAGCCCGACCCGCTCCCCGTCTCCGCGCCGGAACAGGAACCGGCCCAGGCGCCCGAGCCCGAACCGCAGTCGCACCAGGCGTTTGAACCCGAGCCGCAGGCCGCGCACTCCTTTGCTTCCGATCCCGCCCAGGAAATTTTCGCGGCACAGGAAGAAGCCGCCGCCTTGCACTCTTTCGCTTCGCCCGAACCCGAGCCTCCCGCGGCCACGCTTCCGCCTCCTCCGGCGCCGGCCATCGTTCCGCCGCCCGCGCCGGCCGCCGCGCCCAGCCAGGGTCCGACCATTTATTTCATTGATGACAGCGCCACCATGCGCGAAGTGATGAAGATCGCCTTCCGCAAGGAAAAGCTCAGCCTCATCGCCTGCCCCGATGCGGCCACCGCGCTTTCCCAATTCGATTCCAATTCCCCGGACGTCGTCATCACCGACGTCATCATGCCCGATCAGGACGGCTACTCCGTCTGCAGCCAGATCAAGCAGAATCCGCGCTTCAGTTCCGTTCCCGTTCTGCTGATGTCCGGCGTGGTGAATAAGAGCGTCGCCGACCGCGCCGTCGCCGTGCATGCCGATGAACTGATTCGCAAACCGTTTCAGCCCAATGAACTCATCGCGCGCGTGCGCACCTTCCTGAATCCCAAAGCCCCCGCCGCGCCGGCTCCGCAGCCGGCTTCCGTCCGCGCTCCGGCGCAAGCTCCCGCCAGTTCCCTGGGCGGCATCTTCGCGCCTCCCGCTCCCGCGCAGCCCCGCGCCGCCGCTCGTCCTCCGGCTCCGGTTGCCCCGGCCGCCTCCGACGCCGCCTGGCCTCGCGCCCTGGCCGACGCTTTTACGCCCCAGCAGCAACAGGCGCCGCAGCAACAGGCTCCGCAAATGCCGCAGCGGCCCGTGCAACCTGCCGCTCCCCAGCGCCCCGCGGCCTCACCCGCGGCGGACATCCAGAAATATCGCGCCGAAATTCTCCGCCTCGAACTGCTCGTCAAAAAGCTTCAGACCGAATTGCAGATCGAACGCGAATACACCCAGACCCTCGAAGTTCACTGCCGCACACTGCAGGGCACGGAGTAGCTTCGCAATCAATCTTTCGGCGCCGCGCCGCCCGCTTGCATCCCGGCGCCAACGGCCCCGTTACGGCACAAACCTTGAACGTGTGCTGTATGCACCAGTCACCAGCCACGAATAACCAGTCCCTCCCCTGTCCCTTTGTCCGGTTGACCCGCACCCCGCGATTCAGTAGCCTTTCGCTACGGGACGAATCTGCGAAACTTTGGAGGTGCCAGCCATGAGCGATGACCGCGAACCACCCGGCCCCGTGAAAGGCCACTCCATCTCACGGCGTCAGTTCGCCTTGCGCGCCGCGCTGGCTTCCGCCGCCACCTCGCTGGCCCCCGGCGCTCTGCTCAACGCCGCGGCGTCTCCCGCGCCCGTCCCGCAGCAGCCCGCGGCATCTTCCTCGCTCTCCCCGGCGAGCCAGGCTGAAATCGAAGCCCGCGTTCAATCCATCCTGGGGCGCTACGGCAGCCGCTTCTCCGACGAGCAGAAATCCGAAATCCGCCGCCTGTCCGCCGCCCTGCAGGCGCCTCTCGAATCCGTCCGCGCCTATCCCCTGAACAACGCCGCTTCTCCGGCTCTTTATCTCAAACCTCTGGTCGAGCGCGAGAAGCCTCCCGCGCCGCCGCAGCCGGCCGCAAAGCACAAGTCTTGAAAGGACAGGCGCTCTGATGCTCAGCGAAGAAACTCTTTTTCTCCCGCTTTCCGAACTGGCTCGGCGCATCGAATCGAAGAAACTTTCTCCGGTCGAACTGACCGAGAGCTATCTCGCGCGCAGCCAGAAATTCGGCCCGGCCCTCAACGCCTACGCCCTGCTGACCCCGGACATCGCCCTCGAACAGGCCCACAAAGCCGAAAAAGAAATTCGCGGCGGCCATTATCGCGGCTCTCTCCACGGCATGCCTTATGCCGCAAAGGATCTTCTCGCCGTCAAGGGACTTCCCACCACCTGGGGCGCCAAGCCCTATGCCTCCCAGGTCTTCGATCACGATGCCGCCGTCATCACCAATCTCAAGCGCGCCGGCGCCGTACTGCTCGGCAAATCCGCCATGATCGAACTCGCCGGCGGCTCCAGCTACCGTTTCGCTTCCGCTTCCCTCACCGGCGCCGCCAAAAATCCCTGGAACACGTCCTGCTGGACCTGCGGCTCCTCGTCGGGCTCCGGCGCCATCATGGCCGCCGGGCTGGCCGCCTTCACTCTCGGCTCCGAAACCTGGGGCTCCATTCTCTGCCCCGCCGCCTTCTGCGGCGTCAGCGGCCTGCGCCCCACCTACGGCCGCGTCAGCCGTTTTGGCGCCATGGCCCTGGCGTATTCCCTGGATAAGATCGGTCCCCTCTGCCGCACCGCCGAGGACTGCGCGCGCGTCTTCGCCGTCATTGCCGGCCACGATCTGCGCGACCGCGCCACTCTGCCCCTCGATAAAGCCGCCTTCACTTACTCCCCGGCCACCGAGCGCCGTCCCCCGCAGCGCATCGGCTTGCTCACCAACGCCTGGAAATCTCTTCCGCCGGAACTGGCCGCGCTGCTCGCCGACGCCAGAAAAATTCTGCGCCGCTCGTTTCCCTTTGTCGGCAACGCCGCGCTTCCCACCGGACCCTTCGAGGACGCCGCCAACCTCATCATGAGTTCTGAATGCGCTTCCGCCTTCGCCGATCTTCTCCGCTCCGGCGGCGCCGCGCAGCTCGCCGATCCCCTCGAACAACTCTCCGTCTACGTCAGCGAAACCATTCCCGCCGCCGACTACCTCGCCGCGCTGCGCATCCGCGAGCAGCTCCAGTACAAAATGGAAGAACTCTTCGACTCCTTCGACATTCTCGCCACTGTTTCCCTGCCCATCACCGCCACCAGTCTGGACCTCAATATGGAAACCGGCTGGAATTTCCCCGACCCTCTGGGCGCCATCGGCAATCTTTGCGGCCTCCCGGCCATCTCCGTTCCCTGCGGCTTTGCCCCGGACGGCCTGCCCGTCGGTTTGCAGTTCGTCGGCCGCGCCGGGAACGACCTGGGCGTGATTCAAGCCGCGCGCGCCTACCAGAAATACACCGGTTGGCACAGAAAGCGGCCCAAGCTGGCCGCAGCCGTCTGAACAACAAATAGTTTTCTACAGGGAAAGTTTTTCCTGCCCGCCGGATTCTACAGCGGCCGGGTAATCACTTCGCGGATCGTTCGCAGCAGCGTCGTCCGGCTGAAGGGCTTCGTCAATAGTTTCGAATGTTCTTCCTGTTCCTGCGCCTGCAAGGCCGCCTGCTCCGCGTAACCGGACATATACACCACCCGCGCCGTTCCGCCCTTTTGCCGCAGTTGCACCGCCAGTTCCTGCCCGCTCATCCCCGGCATCACCATGTCCGTCACCACTAAATCGATTGCTCCCTGATGTTCCGCGGCCAGCTTCAGCGCCTCTTTGCCGTTCTTCGCTTCCAGCACCGTGTAGCCCGCCGACTCCAGAAATTCCCGCGCCACCTCGCGCACGTCCTGCTCGTCTTCCGCCAGCAGGATCGTCTCCGTCCCTCTCTGAATCTCCGTGGACGGCTGCTTCTCCCCGCTCTTCTCCGCCGGCGCATCCAGCCGCGGCAGATAAATCTTGAACGAGGTTCCCTTGCCCAGTTCGCTGTACACCCAGATAAATCCGCCGCTCTGCTTCACCACTCCATACACCGTCGCCAGTCCCAGCCCCGTGCCCTTGCCCAGTTCCTTGGTCGTGAAAAACGGCTCGAAAATGTGCGCCTGCGTCTCCGCGTCCATCCCCATTCCCGTGTCCGTCACCGAAAGCTGCACGTACCGCCCCGGATGCACGCTGGGATGTTTCGAATGGTAGCCCTCGTCCAGTTCCGCGTTGCACGTTTCGATGGTCAGCCGCCCGCCCGAAGGCATGGCGTCCCGCGCATTCACCGCCAGGTTCATCAGCACCTGCTCGATCTGGCTGGCGTCCGCGCGAATCGTTCCCAGCCCCGCGGCCGTCCGGATTACCAACTCAATGTCCTCGCCAATCATCCGCGGCAGCAGCTTGGCCATCTCCTCCACGATCTCGTTGAGCACCAGCATGCGCGGCTGCAGCACCTGCATGCGGCTGAAGGCCAGCAACTGCCGCGTCAGCGCCACCGCGCGATCCGCCGCGCGGTCAATCTGCTCAATCTTGCGCAGCTGCGGCGTCCCCGCCAGCGAACCCAGTAGCAGCTCCGTGTGCCCCTTCACCACCATCAGCAGGTTATTGAAATCGTGCGCCACGCCTCCCGCCAGCCTCCCCACCGCTTCCATTTTCTGCGCCTGCCGCAACTGCTGCTCGAGCGACGACTGTTCCGTGATGTCCCGCGCCACCACCAGGCGCATGACCTTCCCGCCGGATTCGAATTCATGCGCCGTGCTTTCCACTTCCATGACCTGGCCGTTTTTCTTTGACTGCTTCCATTGCCCGGTGAAGCGGTTCTCTTTCCAGGCCTGCAAAATCACGTCCTTCACCCTCTCCCACTCCTCGGCCGAGCGCAGATCCTTGAGGGTCATGCCCAGGAACTCCTCGCGCGTATAGCCGTAGAGCCGGATGGCCGCCTCGTTCACCTCCACGAAGCGCATCGTCTCCTTCTCATAGACCCACGTGGGCAGCGGATTGAGATCGAACAGCAGCCGGAACGTCGATTCGCTCCGCCGCAGCGCGTCCTCCGCGCGGCGCCGTTCAATCGCCAGCGCGATGGTTCCTCCCACCGATTCCAGGAACTCCAGATCCCGCTGGCTATAGACGTTTTCCTGCTCGTAATGCTGCACCACCAGCACGCCAATCGTCTCTTTCGGCGTTTTCAGCGGCACGCCCAGCCAGTCCGGCGAAGGCGAACCCACCAGCTCCACTTCGCCCTGCTCCGCCAGGCTGTCGAATTCCTCCTGCGAAATGATCCTGGCCCGCCCCGTTCGAAACACGTACGCGGTGCAGCTGCGCCCGATTTTCTGCGGCGGGGGAGCGGTATCGAATTTGTCGCGCATAAAGGGAAAATGAAACATCCCCGTGCCCGGATCGCGCAGCGCGATAAAGCAGTTCTCCGCGTACAGCACCTCGCTCAGCGCCTCGTGCACTTTCGATAGCAGCTCATCCAGGTTGTTGCTCTCATTCAATGCATGGATCACATCGGAGATGACTCGGCTTTCCTTCTCCATCCGGAAAAGTTCGGTGATGTCCCGAAAACTGGCAGCGATGGCCCCCACGGCGGGATCCTGCAGATGGCTCTTCACCACCGCTTCGAATAACCGCCACGATCCGTCCTTGCAGTGCAGCTTGCTCCTCGCCGTCTGCACTCCCCCCGGCTGCTCCGCCAGCACCTTCAGGAACTGCCGCGCATCCGCCGTCCCGGACGGATGCACCAGGCTCATGATATTTGTTCCCAGCAATTCTTCCGCGGGGATTCCCAGCGTGGCGACAAACGCCGCATTGACATGCAAAATCGTGCCGTCGGCGGACAGCAGCGCGGTCAGGTCCTGCGCGCATTCCACCAGCGCCTTCAGTTGATTTGCTGTCGGTTGCAAATTGATTGATACGGGAATCTGCTGTGCCATAGAGTGGCGAAGTTTCTCCAGTCTCCCACCCCCGGACGCGCGCCCGGTTCCATTCTGGGAGTTTCTCGATCAACCTTCCGAGAAGCCCGCTTTCGGCTCTATCTTCTTATAATCCTGCAACTTGCGCCCCGAGATGCTCGCCCTTCATTCGTATGATAGCTTCATGGTAGTCCATTTTCTTTATTAGCCAGCACTTATCTGTCCCATTGTTATCAAACCGCCACGCCTCTCCTCCCCGTCCTTCCCATGGCGCAAAACCCTTATCTCCGCCCATCCCTTCACTCCGCTTCCCGCCCATGCTAGGCTTTCCCCCTCGCCAGACGCAGGCATCGCCCGCTGGCTGGCGCGCGATTGATTTCAACCATCGCCCTGGAGGCAAGGAAGTCATGCACACCGCTCTGAGTCACATGTTCGTCCTGGGCCTTCCGCTCATCGAGAAAATCGTGCGCCCGGTGCTCGTTTACGTCTTTCTGGTCGTCAGCTTGCGCCTGGCCGGAAAGCGCGAAATGGCCCAGCTGAATCCCTTCGACCTGGTGGTCCTGCTGACGCTCTCCAATACCGTGCAGAACGCCATCATCGGCGACGATAACAGCGTGACCGGGGGCATCATCGGCGCCACCGCGCTGCTGCTGGTCAACGCCCTGGTCGTCCGCTTTCTCTATAGCCACCGCAAGATCGACGAACTCGTGGAAGGCTCTCCCGATGTACTGATCGAAGACGGCAAAGTGCGCACCAAGCACCTCCGCCGCGAGCTCATCACCCTGAGCCAGATCGAAGTGGCCGCGCGCAGGCAGGGGTTCGAATCCCTCGCTGAAGTTCAGCAATGCATTCTGGAACCCGGCGGAACGCTGGTGTTTATCGGAAAGAAGCCGCTGCCCGACGAGAAGCGACATCAGGAGTTGCTGGCCCGGCTGGACCAATTGGCCGCCGAAGTGGCCCGCGGCCGCGGCGGAGAACCGGCTACGAGCTGAGCGCCTGCAGGCTTTCGCGCACGGCCACGACGGTCGCGGCAATATTCTCCGGCGTATGCGCCATGGAAACGAACATGGCCTCGAACTGCGCGGGCGACAGGAAAATTCCGCGGTTGAGCATTTCCCGGAAGAAGCCGGCATACTTCGCCGTATCCGCTCTCTTCGCGTCGTCGTAATTGCGCACCGGCCCGGCGCAGAAAAACAGCGTCGCCAGCGATCCGTGCGCGTTGATGTGCCCCGCCACGCCGCTCTCCACCAGCACCCGCCGCAGTTCCCCAACGAACTTTTCCGCCAGCGCATTCAGCGCCTCGTACTGACCCGGCGCGCTGAGCGCCTCCAGCGTGGCGCATCCCGCGCGCATCGCCAGCGGATTGCCCGCCAGCGTTCCCGCCTGATACACCGCACCCAGCGGCGCCACCAGGTTCATGATCTCCGCGCGTCCGCCATAGGCCGCCGCGGGCAGTCCCCCGCCGATGATTTTTCCCATGGTCGTCAGGTCGCCCTCGACGCCCTGCAGCGTTTGCGCCGCCCCAAAATGCAGCCGGAATCCGGTAATCACTTCATCCACGATCAGCAGCGCCCCGTTCTTGCGCGTGATGTCGCGCAACCCCGCGAGAAATCCCGCCTCGGGCGCCACCACTCCCATATTGGCCGCAATCGGCTCGACAATCACCGCGGCAATTTTCCCGCTGTGCAGCGCGAACAGCCGCTCCACCGCGTTCAAATCGTTGTACGGAGCGTTCAGCGTCAATTCCGCCAGCGCCTGCGGCACTCCCGGACACGCCGCAATTCCCAAAGTAGCCAGCCCCGAACCCGCCTGCGAAAGAAAACTATCCGCGTGCCCGTGGTAGCAGCCCTCGAACTTCACCACCAGATCCCGCTTGGTAAAAGCCCGCGCCAAACGCAGCGCGCTCATCGTCGCTTCCGTCCCGCTCGATACAAACCGAATCTTCTCGATGAACGGCACGGCGCGAATAATCCGCGTGGCCAGTTCCACTTCCAGTTCCGTCGTCGCCCCGTAGCTGGTTCCGCGCTGCGCCTGCTCCACGATCGCCGCCGTCACCCCCGCATGTGCATGCCCCAGCAGCATCGCTCCCCACGACCCGATATAGTCCAGATACTCGTTGCCGTCCGCATCATAAATCCGCGCGCCCAGCCCCCGCTCCATCACCAGCGGATCGCCGCCCACCGAGCGAAACGCCCGCACCGGGCTGTTCACTCCGCCCACCAGCACTTTTTCTCCGCGTTCGAAAATCTCCCGCGACTTGCTCCGTTCCCGGTTCACCGCCGGTTTTGCCGTTCCCATGTTTCCGCTCCTCAGCCCTGCTTCAGCCACCGCGCCGCATCCTTGGCGTGATACGTCATGATGATGCTCGCTCCCGCGCGCTGAATTCCCGTCAGCACTTCCAGCGCCACGCGCTTTTCGTCCAGCCAGCCCTTGGCCGCCGCCGCCTTCACCATCGCATATTCCCCGCTCACGTTGTACGCCGCCACCGGCACATCGAACTTCTCCCGCACCCGGTGAATGATATCCAGATACGGCAGCGCCGGCTTGACCATCACCATGTCCGCGCCTTCCTCGATATCCTGCGCCACTTCCTTCTCCGCTTCCCGCGCGTTCGCCGGGTCCATCTGATAACTGCGCCGGTCCCCGAATTGCGGCGCGGAGTCCGCCGCCTCGCGGAACGGCCCGTAAAATCCGGAACAATACTTCGCCGCATAGGACAGAATGGCCACATCCAAAAATCCGTTGCCGTCGAGCGACTGCCGGATGGCCCCCACGCGCCCGTCCATCATGTCCGAGGGCGCAACGATATCCGCGCCCGCGCGCGCGTGCGATACGGCCTGCTCGGCCAGAATCGGCAGCGTCGCGTCGTTGCACACTTCCCCATCCTCAATCACTCCGCAATGCCCGTGATCCGTGTACTCGCACAAACACACATCAGTGATCACCAGCAGCTTCAGCTTGGCCTTGCGAATTCCCTCAATGGCCCGCTGCACCACTCCCGCATCATCGAGCGACGATCGCCCGCGCGGATCTTTGCTCTCCGGCAATCCAAACAGAATCACCCCGGGAAGGCCCAACCCTTCCACTTCGCGGCATTCTTCCACGATCTGGTCCACCGACATCTGGTAGACCCCCGGCATCGAGCCTACTTCCTTCTTCACCTTCGTGCCCGGACAGACAAACAGCGGATAGACCAGCCCCGCCGCACTCAGCCGCGTCTCGCGCACCAGCCCGCGCAATCCCTCGCTGCGCCGCAGCCGCCTTCCACGATGCCTCGGAAAACTCATGCCTGCCTCGCTCCCGCGCCTGATTTGGCCTCCCAAAAACCGGCCAGCGCTTCCACGATCCCCGCTACGCTTGCATCGCTTGCCACCACGGGCTCCGCGATTCCGCTCTCGCGCAAAGCCGCCGCCGTCACCGGTCCAATCGCCGCAAACACCACGCGCCCCGCCTGCCGGCCCATGCGCTCCGCTCCCAGCAGGTCCTGCAAATGATGCACCGCCGAAGGGCTGAAGAGCAAAATCGCATCCACTGCGCCATTCTCGATCACCCGAATCTTTTTCCGCTCGTCCCCCGTCGCCGCCAGCGTCCGGTAAGCGATCACTTCGCTAACCTCCGCGCCCATCCTCCGCAGCGCCTCCGGCAGCGCCGGATTGGCCCGGTCACTCCGCGGCAGCAGCACTTTCACGCCATACAACTCCGCGCTCAGCTCTTCCGCCATTCCCACGCCATGCTGCGACGCCGCCACGTGGCTGACCTTCAGCCCCGCCTTCAGCGCCGCCTGCTCCGTCGCCGGACCCACCACGGCGATGCGCGCCTCGCCGGCGGCCTGCGCCAGCGTCCTTCCCAAATTCTCGCAGCGCTCGGCCAGCGCCCGCACGGCGTTCGCGCTGGTCAGAAAAATCCAGCCGAACTTCCCCAGCTCCCCCAGCGCCGCATCCAGTGACGTAAAATCCTCCGGCGGCCCAAACCGCACCAGCGGAAGAACGATCACCTTGCACCCGCGCGCTTCCAACTCCCGGCACAACTCCACGCACTGTTCGGCCGCCCGCGTCACCACCACGCGCTTGCCCTTCAGCGCGCCCGGCGCCTTACCCATGCCGCCTCACCTGCTCCAGAATCCGCCCCGCGCCGGCTTCCAGCAGCCGCCCCGCGATTTCGTTTCCCAATTCCTCGGCCCGCTCCGGGGCCATGCTGACGCGCTCGCGGATGTATTCCTTGCCGTCCGGCGAAACCACGCACGCCTCCATCACCAGCTCCTGCCGCTCCATGCGCGCCCATGCCCCCAGCGGAACCTGGCAGCCCCCCTCCAATTTCGCCAGCAGCGTGCGCTCGGCAATCACCGCCACGCGCGTCTCTTCGTGATTGAGCTGTCCCAGTATCTCCGCAATTTCCTGGTCGGGGATGCGCGATTCGATCGAGATGGCCCCCTGCCCCACCGCCGGAAGACAAATCTCCGGCGAAATCGCTTCGCTGATGCGGTCGCTCCATCCCAGCCGGTCCAGCCCCGCCTTGGCCAGCACCACCGCTTCATACTCGCCGCTCTGCGCCTTGCGCAGCCTCGTATCCACGTTGCCGCGCAGTTCGCGCATGTCCAGGTCCGGCCGCACGTGCCGCAATTGCGCCTGCCTCCGCAGGCTGCCCGTGCCCACGCGCGCCCCGGGCCGCAGCGTCGCCAGCGTTCCCCCCTTGGCCGTCACCAGGCAGTCGCGCACATCCTCCCGCCGCAGAATCGCCGGAAAGAAAAGCCCCGTCGGCGTTTCCGTCGGCACGTCCTTCACGCTGTGCACCGCCAGATCAATCTTGCCGTCCCGCAAAGCCTCTTCCAGTTCCTTGATGAAGACGCCCTTGCCCGCGAAGCTGGCCAGCGGAATATTCTGGATCTTGTCCCCGGCGGTCTTGATGATGATCAGCTCTGCGTCCACCCCGCTCTGCTGAAAAAGCAGTTTGCGCACGTGCTCCGCCTGCCATTTCGCCAGCAGGCTCCCGCGCGTGCCGATGCGCAGCGGCCTCATGATTTATCCCGCTCGGGAAGAAACAGGTCGCGCAGCGCCTCGATATTTTGAATTTTCCGCCGCAGGTTGCGCTCGCCGCGCAATTTCCCCGCCGGATGCATCACGATCTTCTTCAGCAACTCATCCATCAGCCCCTCGATGCGTTCGCAGTCCGCCGCGCTCAAATGCCCCAGCTGCTGCATGTGCGCCGCAAGAAAAGCCCCGCGTTCCGCGCGCAGCTTGCCTTCCAGTGACTCCAGCACCCCGATCATCTCCACGCTGGCCTGCCAGGACAAAAATTTGTCCACGTGCTCTTCCACGATCACCTGCGCCTTGGGCACTTCGCTCTCCCGCGCCCGCCGGTTCTGCTGCACGATGTCCGTCAAATCGTCAACGTTGTAGAGAAATACGTTGTAGAGCTTGGCCGCCGCCGGGTCCACGTTCCGCGGCACTCCCAGGTCCATCAGCAGCAGCGCCCGGTTCTTCCGCGCCGCCATCGCCCTCGCCACCACTTCCCCGCCCAGCACCGATTCCGCCGAGACCGACGACACCACGATGTCCGGCCCCTGCAGCGCGCTTTCCCAGTCCGCCCACGGCACCACCTCGCCGCCGTAGCGCTTGGCCATCTCTTCCGCGCGCTCGATCGAACGGTTCATCACCAGCAAGCGCCCAATGCCGCGGTCGCGCAGCTGGCTGATCACCTGTTCGCTGATGGCCCCCGCGCCCAGCACCAGCGCCGTATGCTTCTCCAGCTTCCCGAATATCCGCTCCGCCAGTTTCATTCCCGCCGAGGCCACCGACATCGGCCGCGTTCCCAATTCCGTTTCGCTGCGCACCCGCTTGCCCACTTCCAGCGCCGCCTGAAACAGCCGGTTCAGCACTGGCCCCGTGGCCCCGGATTCCTGCGCCGCGCGATACGCCTCGCGCACCTGCCCCAAAATTTCCGCCTCTCCCAGCATCATGGAATCCAGCCCCGCCGAAACCTGAAAAAGATGCTCGACGGCCGCGCGGTCCTGCTGGTGGTAAAGCGATCCGTTCAAAAGCTCCGCGCGCACTCCATGAAACGCGCTCAGATACTCCGAAAGCGCCGCCGCCGTCTCCTGCCGGCTCTCCGGAGGCACCCCATACACCTCGCTGCGGTTGCACGTCGAGAGAATCATCGTCTCCTCGAAGATCCCCTGCGCGCGCAAGTCCCCCGCCGCCCGCCGCGCCTGCTCCGCGGTAAACGATATCCGCTCGCGCACCTCCACCGGCGCCGTGCGATGATTCAGTCCCACGAGTACGATTTCCATGCTGCCTGCACGCCCCTAAAAGTAACGATGCGCCCGCGTCAAAAACAGGTTCACCACGGTCACGCTCAGCAAGATCACCGCGAAATTAAATACGCACAGCCGCGACGCCCGCCCCCCGCGCCAGCTCGTCTGCCGCTCCAGATACAGATAAGCCGCGTAAAGCGCCACGATCGCCAGCGTCACCAGATATTTCGGATCGAAATCGGAAACCGGCGTTTCCAGCCTCCGCACCGCCACGAATCCCAGCATCGTCCCCGCCACTATCGCTCCCATCCCCACCATCACGCTGCTCCGCGTCATGCCCTCCAGCAGATCCAGCGGCGGAAACTTCCATACAATGCTCCCCAGCCGGTGCTTGCGCAGCAGCGTCTCTTCCGCCAGGTACATCAGGCTCATCACAAAGGAAAGCCCAAACGCCGCGTACGCCAGCACGCTCAGCGTCACGTGCAGCGCAAAGACCATCCCGTGTCCCGGCGGCGGTCCCGCCGGAGAAACCGGATGCCCCAGCATTCCGGCCACCAGAATCAATAGCACAAACGGCAAAAGAAACGCCCCCAGCGTGCGCTGCCGGTGAAACAGTTCCAGCCCAAAATATGTCAGCGCCAGCAGCCACGCAAACAGCGACACCGCCCCGTACAAATCCTGATACGGAACCGCCTGCAACAGGTGCGCCCGCTCCAGCAGAAAAAAATAATGCAGCGTCAGACCGACCGCCAGCATCGCCGTCGCCGCCCGCCCAACAATTTTCTCGTCGGCATAGAGCAGCCACAAATAGAGCCCCAGGCTCACGCCGTAGGCCAGTACAGTGAAAATCGCAAGGGGTTGCATCACAATCCGCCTGTCTTTTGCATGGTTCCGCCCCATCCGCTTGCCCGAACGCATCCCAATCCGCCCGGTTTGCTGATCGCCGATCATTATAGCCCACTGCGCACTCCAGAACACGCCCCGCCTGTACTCGGCATTCCATGCACACTAGTGTTATTCTTTATTCGTGGATGCCCATGACCGCTAACTCTGACGCTCCCAATCTCCCCGCCGGCCTCACCCGCACGGATCTCTTTCTCCGCGCCTGCCGCTGCGCCGAAGTTCCCCGCGTTCCCGTCTGGATGATGCGCCAGGCCGGCCGCTATCTCCCCGAATACCGCGCCCTCCGCGCCAAGCATCCCTTCCTCGAAGTCTGCAAGACTCCCGACCTCGCCGTCGAAGTCTCCCTGCAGCCCTTCCGCCGCGTCGGCGTGGATGCCGTCATCGTCTTTTCCGATATTCTCATTCCCGCGGAAGCCATGGGCCTTCCTCTCGAACTGGGCGACGCCGGACCCAATCTCCCCGAACCCGTCCGCAGCGCCGCGCACGTTTCGAAACTGCATATCTTTGATCCGGAAACCGAAACCGGCTTCCTCATGGAAGCCCTCCGCCGCCTCCGCCGCGAACTCGGTCCCGATGTCCCCCTGCTGGGCTTCGCCGCCGCTCCCTGGACTCTCGCCTGCTACATGGTCGAAGGCCGCACCCGCGAAGGCTTCGCCACCGTCAAAAATTTCCTCTACGAGGACCCTGCCAGCTTCCGCGCCCTCCTCGCCAAAATCGCCCAGGCCACCATCGCCTACCTGAAAGCCCAGATCGCCGCCGGCGCCACCGCCGTGCAGCTCTTCGACACCTGGTGCGGCGAACTCGATCTCGCCGACTACCGCGAATTCGCCCTCCCCGCCACCCAGGAAATCATCCGCGCCGTGAAATCCGAAAAAACTCCGGTCATTCTCTACACCAAGGCCTCCCATCATCTCCTTTCCGCCGTGGTCCAATCCGGCGCCGACGTTCTCAGCGTCGACTGGCGCGTCAATCTCCGCGAACTCCGCCAGCTCGCCGGGCCGCGCATCGCCATTCAAGGCAACATTGACCCCGCCGTGCTCTTCGCCCCCGCCGAAAAAATCCAGTCCGCGGTCCTCTCCGCCGTTGCCGACCTGCAGGGCGCCGGCCACATCCTCAATCTTGGCCACGGTATTCTTCCCTCGACTCCGGTCGAGAACGCGCAGCTTTTCATCCGCACCGGGCAAACCGCCCCGCTGCGCGGTGAACAGCACGCCGTCAAGAGGTGAACTCCGTGTCTTCTTCTTCCATCGAACAGATGCGCCGCGAATTTCACATCACCCCCGAACTCCTGGCCCGCTATGACCAGCCCGGCCCGCGCTACACCAGCTATCCCACCGCTCCCGTCTGGAACGACAACTTCGGCCCCGCCGACCTCATCGCCGCCCACGCCGACGCCGACCGCGCCTCCTCCCCCGTCTCCCTCTATTTCCATATTCCCTTCTGCACCAGCCTGTGCCTGTTCTGCGCCTGCAACGTCGTCATCCAAAAAGACAAAAGCGTCGCCCTTCCCTACCTCGACACCCTCAAGAAAGAAATCGAGCGCGTCAGCAGCGGCGTCTCCCGCAAACGCGAAGTCGTCCAGTTCCATTGGGGCGGCGGCACGCCCACCTATCTCTCTCCCGAGCAGCTGGAAAACCTTTTCGAATTCACCCATTCCCATTTCTCCTTCGCTCCCAACTGCGAAATCGGAATCGAAATCGATCCCCGCGTCACCTCCTTCCAGCACCTCGAAGTCCTCCGCAAACTCAATTTCAACCGTCTCAGCATGGGCATCCAGGATTTCCATCCCGAAGTCCAGAAAACCATTCACCGCGTCCAGCCCTACGAGATGACCCGCGACATCATCGTCGAAGCCCGCCGCCTCGGTTTCGAAAGCATCAACGTCGACCTCATCTACGGCTTGCCCTTCCAGACGCCCGAGCGCTTCGCCGCCACCGTGGACCAGATCCTCACGCTCAACCCCGATCGCATCGCCCTCTTCAGCTACGCCCACGTTCCCTGGCTCAAAAAGCAGCAAGGCTCCTTCGCCGTGCATCTCCCCGAAGGCTCCGAAAAATTCAAAATCTTCAGCACCGGCCTCACCAAGTTCATCGAAGCCGGCTACTTCTATATCGGCATGGACCATTTCGCCCGCCCCACCGACGAACTCGCCGTGGCCCAGAAAAACCGCACCCTGCACCGCAATTTTCAGGGCTACACCACCAAGGCCGGCGCCGACCTCTACGGCATGGGCGTCAGCGCCATCAGCTCCGTGCAGGACCGCTACGCCCAGAATCCCCGCGAAGTCCCCGAATATTCCAAAGCCGTCGCCGAACGCGGCATCGCCACCATGCGCGGCTACACCCTCACCCAGGAAGACCGCCTGCGCGGCTCCGTCATCAGCCGCCTCCTCTGCCACACCGTCATCCCCAAAGCCGAAGTCAGCAAGGAGTTCGGCATTGATTTCGACCAGCACTTCGCGCCGGAACTCCTGCGCCTCGCTCCCATGCAGCAGGACGGCCTCGTCGTTCTCGGCAAGGACGAAATTCAGACCACCTGGCTCGGCCGCATTTTCATTCGCAATCTGGCCATGATCTTCGACCCGTATCTCGAAAAGCAGCGTCTGGCCGAGCGCCCGCTCTTTTCGAAAACGCTCTAAGATTTTTTTGGGGGAAATCGGCGATGACCACATCCCATGCAGCGGTGGTGGTCGGAGGCGGAATCTCCGGCCTGTCCTGCGCGTTCGCTCTCCGCCGCGCCGGTCTCAACGCCATCCTTCTTGAATCCGCCGCCCGCCCCGGCGGCGTCATCCGCTCCGAACAGCGCGACGGCTGGCTTTTCGAACACGGCCCGCAAAGCTTCACCGCCACCGCTCCCCTTCTCCAACTCATCCGCGAAATCGGCCTCGATTCCGAAATCGCCCGAGCCGATTCCCGCGCCCCCCGCTTCGTTCTCGTGAACGGCTCTCTCGTTCCCGTCCCGCTCGGCCCCCTGGCCTTCTTCGCCAGTTCCCTGCTTGGCTGGAAAACAAAATTCAGCCTCCTCGCCGATCTCTTTAGCCGCAGCCGCCCGCCCGAACCCGACGAATCCCTCGCCGCTTTCATCCGCAGAAAATTCACCCCGGAACTTCTCGAAAGACTCGCCGGCCCCTTCGTCTCCGGCATCTACGCCGGCGACCCCGAACGCCTCAGCCTGCGCAGCGCCTTCCCCATGCTGCACGCCTCCGAAGCCGCCAGGGGCAGCCTCATTCGCGGCATGTTCGCCGTCGCCAAAGCCGAAAAAGCCGCCCACCCGCAAAAAGGCCCGCGCGAAAAATCCGCGCTCATCAGCTTTCGCTCCGGCAACGACGCCCTCCCGCAAGCCCTCGGCCGCCATCTCGGCGACTCCCTCTGGCTCAATTCCACCGCGCGCCAAATCGAGCACACGCCGCGCGCCCCGCAGCGCTTCTCCCTGCGCGTCCTGCGCGGAGACCGCGAAGAAACCATCCTCTGCGATCACCTCATCCTGGCTACGCCCCCCGACCGCGCCGGCGAATTACTCGCCCATCTCGATCCCCAATTCGCCGCCCATCTTGCCGCCATCGAATTCGCCTCCGTCGCCGTCGTCTCCCTCGGTTTTTCCTCCAGCCAGATCGCCCGCTCCATGACCGGCTTCGGCTTCCTCGTTCCCCGCTCCGCCGGTTTGCGCCTCCTCGGCTCCGTCTGGAACTCCTCCCTCTTTCCCGGCCGCGCCCCGCAAGGCGCCGTCCTCTTCGCCAACTTCATGGGCGGCGCTTCCGACCCCGCCATCGCCAATCTCCCTCCCCGGGAACTCATCGAAATCGCCCAGCGCGAACTCGCTCCCATCCTCGGCATTCAAGGCCAGCCCATCTTCTCCGAAGTGCGCACCTACCCCCGCGCCATTCCCCAATACAATCTGGGCCATTCCGCACGCCTCGCCGCCATCAACTCTCTCCGCACGAACTTTCCCGGCCTCTGGCTGGCCGGCAGCTATTGGAAAGGCCCCGCCGTCTATTCCTGCGCCGAATACGGCCTCGAAACCGCCGCCTCCGTGCTTGCCGCGGCCAATCCCAACGCCGCGCCCGCAAATTCCTGATGCCCGCTCCCTCTCCATCCATACCCGCGCAAGGCAACGAGCCGCAACCCGGCCAGCCCATCTCTCTTTTTTGGTTTTGGATTGTGGCCGCCGCTCTTCTTCTCGCCGGCCTCTACATCACCCATCGCGCCCGCCAGCTACGCTTGGAACTCGCCCAACTCGAATCCCAATTCGCCGCCGCGCACCAAGACCGCCGCGAAATTCAGCGCAGCCTCGCGGAAACCCGCCAAACCAATCTCATCCTCAACGACCCATCCTCGCGCCGCATCACCCTGCTTCCACTGCCCGCCTCACCGCCACGCGCCGTTCCCCCGTTGCACGCCTGGTGGCATTCCCGCCTCGGCCTCGTCGTCGCCGGCGTCAATATCCCGCTCCCCGCCCAAAACCGCGAACTGCGCGTCTGGCTCCTCACGTCCGGCCGCGGCGCCATGCTCCCGGCAGGCACACTCCGTCCTCACCCCGACGGCAACCTGCTCCTGTTGTACGTGGAAAATCCCCCCGCTGCGCTCGAGGCCATCAAATCGATCGTCGTCACCGAAGAACCCGCCGCCGCCCCCGCTCCAACCACCGTCCCGCTCTGGTCCGGCTCCCCGCGCTAAACCATTTTTCCGCCGCGCCCGTCTTATCTCTTCCCAAAGCGGTTCGCCAGCCGAATCTTCCGCCGTTTGCCCGCTCCCAAAAATCTCCGCCTCTCCTCCGCCGTCTTCACAATCAGCGGCGGCACCTCCTTCGGCCCTCCGGTATGCTCATCCAGCGCCACGAACGTCAGATACGCCGACGTCGTATGCGTCCGCTTCCCCGTCAGATAATTTTCGGAAAACACTTCCACGCCAATCTCCATCGAAGTCCGGAACGCCCGGTTCACCTGCGAATTCAAAATCACGATCTCTCCCACGCTCACCGAATTTCGAAAGTCCAGATAATCCACCGACACCGTCATCACCAGGCTATTCGAATGCCGGTGCGCCGCCATCGCCGCCACGATATCCACCAGGTGCATGATGTGCCCGCCCAGCAGTTTCCCCAGCGGATTCGTCTCGCTCGGCAGCACCATCTCCGTCATCTCCGACCTCGACATGCTCACCGGCTTGCCCTTCCGCACCTGCCCGTGCAACTCTTCTCCCACGCCCTTCACCCGCCCGCCTTTTCCGTTCTTCATCGCCGCCTCGCTTCCGCCTGTGCTTTCGCAACACTGCACTACCTCGTATAATACAGTCGATGACCAGCCAGCCCCCCAAGAAAACGCGCCGCCAATCCCTCGAAGAGATCGTCGCCGCACAGCCCGCCGACGCCTTCGCCCGCTATGGCCTCGCCCTCGATTACATGAACGCCGGAGAAAGCGCCGCCGCCGATTCCCATTTCGGCAAACTCATCGAACTCAGTCCCTCCTACGTTCCCGCCTATCTCATGTACGCCCAGCTCCTCATCCGCGAATCCCGCCCCGACGACGCCAAAAATATCCTCCGCTCCGGCATCGCCGCCGCCATCACCGCCGGCAACTCCCACGCCCGCTCCGAAATGGAAGGCCTCCTCGCCGAATTATCCTGAGCGCCTCTTCATTCTCTCCTCAATTCCCCGCCCCCTCTGCTATCATCGGAATCGGAGCACCGCAAAACTCATGAACGCCAGCACAGCTTCTTCCTCCAAACACAAATCCCGCCCCGCCACGCTCGGCGAACTCCGCCGCCTGCCCGGCTACGAACCCGGCGCCCCGCTGCGCTCGATCAAGGACGAGATGCGCGCCAACCTCCTGCACATGCTGGAAGCCAGCGTGCCGCTCTTCCCCGGCGTGCACGGCTACGAAGACACCGTCGTGCCGCAGATCATCAACGCCCTGCTCTCGCGCCACAATTTCATCCTCCTGGGCCTGCGCGGCCAGGCCAAGAGCCGCATCCTCCGCGGCCTCCTGCAATTCCTCGACGACGCCATTCCCGTCGTGGCCGGCTGCGAAATCAACGATCATCCCCTGCGCCCCATCTGCCGCTCCTGCCGCGAACGCATCGACGCCGAAGGAGACGCCACTCCCATCGCCTGGATGCCCCGCGACCTGCGCTACGTCGAAAAACTCGCCACCCCCGACGTCACCATCGCCGACATCATCGGCGACGTCGACCCCATCAAAGCCGCCCGCGGCGGCCGCGACCTCTCCGACGAACTCACCATTCACTACGGCCTGCTCCCCCGCGCCAACCGCGCCATCTTCGCCATCAACGAGCTTCCCGACCTTGCCGGAAAAATTCAGGTGGGCCTCTTCAACATCATGCAGGAAGGCGACATTCAAATTAAAGGCTATCCCCTGCGCCTGCCCCTCGACGTCCTGCTCGTCTTCACCGCCAACCCGGAAGACTACACCGCGCGCGGAAAAATCGTCACCCCGCTCAAGGACCGCATCGGCTCGGAAATCCGCACCCACTATCCCTCTTCCGTCGAGGAAGGCATGCTCATCACCTCGCAGGAAGCCTGGGTCAACCGCGACGCCCAGCACCAGGTCGAAGTCCCCGCCTATCTCCGCGAAGTCGTCGAGGAGATCGCTTTTATCGCCCGCGAAGACAAGCGCGTCGACCGCCGCTCCGGCGTCAGCCAGCGCCTGCCCATCTCCACTCTCGAATGCGCCGCCAGCAGCGCCGAACAGCATGCCGCCCGCGCCGGCGACAACCGCGCCGTCGCCCGCATTGCCGACCTCTACGCCGCACTTCCCGCCATCACCGGCAAACTCGAACTGGAATACGAAGGCGAACAAAAAGGCGCCGAATCCGTCGCCCGCGAGCTCATTCGCGGCGCCGTCGGCCGCGTCCACAGCAAATATATCGGCGGCGCCGATATGCAGCCGGTCATCCAATGGTTCGAAAATGGCGGCGAACTCAAGATCATGGAAGTCAGCTCCGCCGCCAGCCGCCATCGCCAGCTCTCCCTGATTCCCGGCCTCTTCGAACACCTCTCCAATCTCGGCGTTTCCGACTCCGCTGACGCCCCCGCCGCTTCCGCCGCCGCCGAAATGATCCTCGAGGGCCTGTGGGCCCATCGCCGCATCGGCCGCAGCGAAGAGCGCGGCTTCTACGCCGATAAACCCCGCCCCGCCGAACAAATGGACATTCCCGGCCGGCCCCCGCGCCGCCAGTACAATTGAGCAGCGTGCGACTGCCTATGATGCGCATCAACTCACACACTCCCAACACCGGTCATCCTGAGCGCAGCGAAGGATCTCAACGTTTGCAATTATCGGGAATTCAACCAGTCGTGGAATGCACGAAGGACGAGAATGAAATTCATCCGCTACAAAAAATTCACCGGTGACCCCGCCGACTCCATCGACCTGCAAGACCTCGTCCGCCGCCTCGGCGATTTTTTTCTCCAGAGCGGCTTCGATTCCCCCTACGACCTCTCCGAACTCGACCCCGAGAACTCCATGGACGCCCTGCGCGAAGCCATTCTCCGCGCCCTCCAGGACGGCGACCTGCTCCCTGACAATCCCTCCTTCGAAGAGCTGCGCCAGCAACTTCTCAACGCCGCCGATTCCTCCGACGATTCCATCCGCGCCCTTCTCGACAAACTCATCGAGCGCCTCGCCCAGGAAGGCTACATCCAATCCCAAGGCAACCAGCCCCCGCCCATGGTCACTCCTCCTCCCGAAAACACTCCCGGCGGCCAGCTCGGCCCCGCCCAGCCCACTCCCCACGCCCGTTTCGAAATCACCGACAAAACCATCGACTTCCTCGGCTTCAAAACTTTACAAGACCTTCTCGGCTCCCTCGGCCGCAGCAGCTTCGGCCGCCACGACACCCGCGACCTCTCCACCGGCGTCGAATCCGGCGGCGCTTCCCGCACTTACGAATTCGGCGACACCCTCAACCTCGACGTCAGCCAGACCCTCTTCAACGCCGTCCGCCGCGAAGGCCTCCATCTTCCCCTCACCCTCCAGCACTCCGACCTCGCCGTTCACCAGTGCGAATACCAAAGCTCCTGCGCCACCGTCCTGCTCCTCGATTGCAGCCACAGCATGATTCTTTACGGCGAAGACCGCTTCACTCCCGCCAAGCGCGTCGCCCTGGCCCTCTCCCATCTCATCCGCACCCAATATCCCGGCGACACCCTCAGCCTCGTTCTCTTCCACGACAGCGCCGAGGAAATTCCCGTCTCCCAGCTCGCCCGCGTCCAGGTCGGCCCCTATCACACCAACACCCGCGAAGGCCTGCGCCTCGCCCAGCGCATTCTCCTCCGCCAGAAAAAAGATATGCGCCAGATCATCATGATCACCGACGGCAAACCCTCCGCCCTCACCATGGACGACGGCCGCATCTACAAAAACGCATTCGGCCTCGACCCCTTCGTCCTCACCCAAACGCTCGAAGAAGTCGGCAAGTGCAAACGCTCCGGCATCCTCATCAACACCTTCATGCTCGCCAGCGATTCCAGCCTCGTCCGCTTCGTCCAGAAAATTTCGCAAATGTGCCGCGGTAAAGCCTATTTCGCCTCCCCCAGGAATCTCGGCCAATACCTCCTCATGGACTACATGAACCGCAAAACCCGCACCATCCATTGATTCCCGTTCCGCAATCCGTTTGGCGCTCCTTTCCCTCTGCGCTAAACTCTTGTCATGGGATGGTTGCGCAAAATTTCCCGCTGGGTGAGGAACAAACAGCCAATGACATCCATCGACGCCGGTCACACCGCTCCGGATTTCTCGTTAAAAACCGCCGACGGCCGCGACTTCTCCCTCGAAAATCTCTGCGCCCGCGGCCCCGTCGTCCTCGCTTTCTTCAAAATTTCCTGCCCCGTCTGCCAGTTCACCTTTCCCTTCCTCGAACGCCTTCATCAAAAATACGCCGGCGACGGCGTCCTCATCCTTGGCGTCTCCCAGAACGACGCGCGCGGCACGCAAACATTCTGCAAGGACTACGGCCTCACCTTCCCCGTCGTCCTCGACGAATCCTCCTACCCCGTCTCCAACGCCTACGGCATCCATTGCGTCCCCACCGTATTCCTCATCGAAGCCGGCCGTTCCGTGAAGGTCAGTTGCATGGGTTTCAGCAAACAAGATCTCGAAACCATTGCCGCCTCTCTTGCCGCCCGCCGCAAAATTCCCTCGGCTCCGCTCTTCCTTCCGAACGAAGTCATCCCCGCTCTTAAACCCGGTTGAAGCTCCAGAAACTAGGTCCCGTGCGGACCTGCAAGGCAGGAACATCCACTCCCATCCAGCGGCGGGCGCCGCCGGACTATTCCATCTCCACCAGCATCTTCTTGTGCTTTTCCCCGCGCTTGCGCTTGTCCTCAATCACCCGCGTGGCCCCCGGCTTGGCCGCCGCGCGCCTCGCCAGACGCCGGGCTTCCCGCCCGGCCTCCAGCGTCTTTTTGCGCCGCTTCCTCATCGTCCCGCTTCCACCGCGTGCAAATGAGTAAAAAAAACTACTGCACGCTCACCGTCTTGGCGTTCATGAACTCGCGCATCCCCATGACGCTCAGCTCCCGCCCGTGCCCGGAATACTTCACGCCGCCGAACGGAATCCGCGGGTCGGACGCCACCATCTTGTTGATGAACACCATCCCCGCGTCCAAATCATTGATAAACCGCTCCTGCTCGCCCTTGTCCTTCGTCCACGCGCTCGCGCCCAGCCCGAACCGCGTGTCGTTGGCGATGCGAATCGCGTCGTCAATATCCTTCGCCTTGAAAACCATCGCCACCGGCCCGAACATCTCCTCGCTATACGCCGGCGACCCCTTCGGGATATCCGTAATCACCGTCGGCGGAAAGAAATTCCCCGGCCCCCCCAGCGGCTTCCCGCCGCTCACCACCCGCGCCCCGGCCTTCACCGACAAATCGATATCCCGCACCAGATCCGCCACTCCTCCCGGCGTCGCCAGCGGCCCCACGTCCGTCGCCGGGTCCATCGGATCCCCCACCTTCAGCGCCTCCATCCGCGCCACGAACTTCTTCGTGAACTCATCGGCGATCTTCTCGTGCACGATAAACCGCTTCGCCGCGATGCACGATTGCCCGTTGTTGATCGTCCGCGCCTTCACTCCCGTCTCCACCGCCAAGTCCAGGTCCGCGCTGGGCATCACGATGAACGGGTCGCTCCCGCCCAGCTCCAGCACCACTTTCTTCACCCTCTTCGCCGCTCCGATGCCCACTTCGATTCCCGCTCCTTCGCTGCCCGTCAGCGTCGCCGCCACCACCCGCGGATCGTTCAGCAGCGCATCCACCTTCGACGCCCCGATCAGCAGCGTCTGAAACGCTCCTTCCGGGAATCCCGCCCGCCGCACGATATCTTCAATCGCCAGCGCGCTCTGCGGCACGTTCGAGGCGTGCTTCAGCAGCCCCACGTTGCCCGCCATCAGCGCCGGCGCCACGAACCGGAACACCTGCCACAGCGGATAGTTCCACGGCATCACCGCCAGCACCACGCCGATCGGCAGATACCGCACATAACTCTTGCTCGCCCCCGTCTGCACCGGCTCGTCCGCCAAAAACCGCGCCGCGTGTTCCGCGTAGTACCGGCACCCGCTCGCGCACTTCACCGCCTCGTCGATCGCCGATTGCAGCGTCTTGCCCATCTCCAGCGTCATCAGCCGCCCCAGCGACTCCTTCTCCTTCTCCAGAATGTCCGCCGCGCGCAGCATCTTCTCGGCGCGCTCCGTGATCGGCGTCTTGCGGTACGTTGCAAACGTCGCCGCCGCCCGCGCCAGCTTCTCTTCGATCTGCGCGTCGCTCAACTGCTCAAACGTCTTTACGACCTCGCCCGTTGCCGGGTTTACCGTGGCTATGGCCATTTCCCTGTTTTCTCCTTGTCGCGTTGCCGGTCCTGACTCTCGCTGCTGCCCGCTCCGCTCTCTCGTGTGTGCTCAACAGATTATCGCACCAAATCGCATGCGAGCAACTCGCAACCCTCCTCTTTCATCGTCCCCGGTATTCCTCCTCGCTCACCACTTTCTCCCGCACCAGCTTCTCCCGCACCAATTCTTCCCGCGCCTCCGCCTTCTTCGCATTTTCCCGCGGACTGAACCGCCGCGGATTCGCCAGCATTCCCGCCAGCACCCCCGCCTCCTTCCACTCCATCTCCTTCGCCGGTTTCCCGCAATAGATCCGCGCCGCCGCCTCCGCCCCGCTCACGCCCTCGCCCCAGTCCGCCGTATTCAGATACATCTCCAAAATCTCGTCTTTCGAAAACTCCCCCTCCAGCCGCCGAGCCAGAAGTATCTCCCGCAGCTTCCTCCGCATCGTCTTCTCCCGCGTCAAAAAAAGCGTCCGCGCCAGTTGCTGCGTGATCGTGCTGCCCCCGTGTTCATATCGCCCTGCGCGCAAATCCGCCAGCAGCGCCTCCCGCATCGCTTTCCGGTCGTACGCCCCATGCCGGTAAAATCCCGCGTCCTCCCATTCCACCACCGCCGTCCGCAGCTTCCACGAAATCGCCGGCAGCGCCAGCCACATCGCCCCTCCGTGCGTTCGGCATCTCGCCCGCGTCTCCGCTCGCAACTCCTCCCCGCGCGGCAATCCCCAGCTCAGCCACGCCCACGCTCCCCACGCCAGCAGCGCCGCAGCCACGCCAGCCGCCAGCCGCAACCTCCATTTCCTCCCGAACTTTCCCCGTCTTTCCATGTCCAGCCTCATGCTACACGAACCCCGCCTCCGCAAGCCCATCGGGACAGGTGCCGCATCGGACACCATTTCCGCTCCCTCGCGCCCTCTTTTCGCTTATAGTGAACGTGATCCGGTCGGCACGTTCACGGCTGTACTCTCAGAGAGGATTTCGCATGGCCCGTAAGTCCCCGCGACTTCTGTACGTGCTGGCCCTCTGCGCCCTCCTTCTCGCCGCATTCGCCTCCGGCTTTCTTTCCTCCCGCTTCTCCCGCATCTTCTCCGCGAACTCTTCCACGCATCGCAATTCCCTCGCCGTGATCCCTGCCGCGAACCCGCTTCCCTCTCCCGACGGCCCCGGCGGCTTCCTCCTTCTCGATTCTCCCGCCGACCGCGAAGCCTTCCGCCAATGGTTCACGCTCCTCGCCGAGTATCAGGCCCTGCGCCCCGCCGCCGATCTTCCCGCCGAAATCAACGATTGCGCCGCCCTCATCCGCTTCAGCTATCGCAACGCTCTCCACGCGCACGATCCCGGCTGGTTCCGCGAAATGCGCCTGACGCCGCCCAGCGCCCTTCCTTCCGTCGAAAAATACAGTTACCCGCACACCCCGCTGGGCGCCGCTCTTTTCCGCGTCCAGCCCGGCCTCCCCGAAACTCCCGCCGCCTTCTCGCAAACCTTTGCCGAATTCGCCGACGCCAAAACCATGCGCGGCCTCAACACCTTTCTCGTCAGCCGCGACATCCGCGACGCCCGTCCCGGCGACCTGCTCTTCTTTTTCCAGAAAGAACAGCCCACCCCCTTCCACTCCATGATCTTCATCGGCCCAAGCCCCTGGGCCGCGCAAACCTCCGCGCCCTCCAATGACTCTTTCGTCGTCTATCACACCGGCCCCATCGCCAAGCGCCCCGGCGAAATCCGCCGCCTCACCCTCTCCGAACTGCTGCATCACCCATCGCCGCGCTGGCGCCCCTTGCGCGGCAATCCCAATTTTCTCGGTATTTATCGCTGGAACATTCTGCGGGAGGCCTTCTAGTGCGACGCATATTCCTTCTCTTGCCCCTCTTCCTTATGATCGCCGCTCTGCCCGCCGGCAGTCGGCGCAACAACGCCAGCTTCTCTCTCTCCACCAACAAAACCTTTCTCCCCGGCGAAACCGTCAGCGTCAATCTCTACGCCAACGGCGTCGAAGCCCTCGAATACCGCGTCTACAAAGTGAATGACCCGGTCAAATTTTTCGAACGCCTCGCCAGCACCCGCAATTTCGGTTCCTCCCAGAACGACACCCCCGAAGAGATCGACGCTCCCACCGCTCTCGAAAGATTCCACGATTGGAAGCGCGAGCTTCGCCTGGACATCCGCAACTTCATCCGCGAACAATATTCCTACGAAGTCCGTGAAAAACGCCGCGAACAGCAGCAAGCCGGCAAGCCCGCCTCCCCGGCCCCTTCCCCCGCCGCTTCCGCCACCGCCTTTGCCCAGGTCCCTCTCCTCAACAACAAACAACTCGTGGCCCGCTGGCGCCGCGAAATTCCCCGCCGCTTCTATAGCGGCGCCGAACCTCTTCCCATCCCGCCCGGCCAAAAAGGCGTCTACCTCGTCGAAGCAACCAACGGCGAACTCCGCGCCTTCACCATCGCCATCGTTTCCGAATTGGGCGTCATCACCAAATCCGCTCCCGGCCAAATCCTCGCCTTCGTCGCCGACAAGCGCACCGGCGCTCCCGTCCCCAGCGCCCAGGTCATTCTCTGGGCCGATAAAAAAGAATTGAACCGCCTGCCCAGCGATTCCAACGGCCTTGCGGAATCTTCGATGGCCGGAGAACATTTTGAAGACATTCGCGTCCTGGCCATTCACGATTCCGACGTGGCCCTCGTCAATCCCAACGCCTACAACCTCAACGTCGACCCCCAGCAGGCTCTGACCGGATACGTCTATACCGACCGCCCCGTCTACCGTCCCGGCCACACCGTCTATTTCCGCGCCCTCCTGCGCCGCCAAAACGGCGAGCGCTACCAAGTCCCCGCCGGTGAACAGATCCTGGTCAAGATCGAAGACCCCTCCAGCAAGGAACTTCTCCAGAAAACTTTTCCCGTCTCCGCCTTCGGCTCCATCCACGGCGAACTGCAGCTCTCTGACACCGCCGCGCTCGGCTACTACGCGATCTCCGCCGGAAAGGGTACCGCCAGCTCCAACATCAGCGGCGGCTTCCACGTCGAGGAATACAAAAAGCCCGAATACGAAGTGAAGGTTTCCCCCTCCAAACCCAGAATCCTGCAGGGCGAATCCCTCAGCGCCACCATCGAAGCCAAATACTATTTCGGCGAACCCGTCGCCGGCGCCAAGGTCACCTGGGTCGTGCACACCTCCCAATACTGGTCTCCCTTCATCGATCGCGAGGAAGACGACGACAGCGAAGGCGGCGGATACTACGATAGCGAAGGCTCCGGCTACGGCGAGGACTCCGGCGATTACGAAGGCTATGGCAGCGAGCAGATCTCCGAACAGAGCGGCAAGCTCGACGCCAGCGGCAAGCTCACCATCTTAATTCCCACCAAAGCCGACAAAAAGCATCGCGACCTGCGTTACCGCGTCGAAGCCCGCGTTACCGACGAAGCCAACCGCGAGATTTCCGGCAGCAACTCTTTCCTCGGCACCTACGGCAGCTTCCAGGTCGGCGTCTCCCCGGAAAGCTACGTCTACAAGAACGGCCAGACCATCACCGCCACCGCCGTCGCCAAAGATTACGACGGTCATCCCGTGCGCACTCCCCTGCGCGTCGAACTCATCAAGCCCCGCTGGTACTCCAAGTCCGACCAGGATCAGCTCGTCTCCGCCGTGGACACTTCCACCGCCGACGACGGCAGCGCCAAAGTCACCTTCCCCGCCGTGGACAACGGCAGCTACATCCTGCGCGTGAAAGCGCAGACTCCCGAAAAGCGCGAAGTCACCGCCGATTCCTGGCTGTGGGTCTCCAGCTCCAACTGGTCCTGGTCCGGCGGCGACAACCGCCGCATCCAGATGGTCGCGGACAAAAAGTCTTACCAGCCCGGCGACACCGCGCACATCCTGGTCATGACCGGCGTGCCCGACGCCTGGCTGCTGGTCACCACCGAAGGCCGCACGGTGCAAACCAAGCGCGTCGTCCACGCCACTTCCTCCACCATTACGCTCGATGTCCCGGTCGATTCCACCAACCAGCCCAATTTCTTCGTCGCCGTGGCCTTCCTCCGCGACGGCAAGATTTTTCAGTCCTCCAAAAACATGAAAGTCCCGGCGGACCAGCAAAAGCTGCAAATTGAAATTCAGCCCTCCAAGAAACAGTACCTGCCCGGCGAAAAAGCCTCCTACACGCTCCTGGCCCGCGATTCCACTGGTAAACCCGTCGCCGGCGAATTCAGCCTCGGCGTCGTGGACGAGTCCATCTACGCCATCCGCCCCGACTCCACCCAGGATCCCCAGGCGTTCTTCTACAGCAACGTCTACGACCGCGTCAGCACCGACTCCTCGATGAGCTTCTACTTCTCCGGCCATGCTGGCACCCGCGAAATCTTTCTCGCTGGCAATAAAAACGGCAGGCGCGCGCTAGCCCAATTGAAGCCCGCCGCCCCCGAACCGCTCGTCCAGCCCAAGGTCCGCAAGAATTTCTCGGACACCGCCTTCTGGTCCGCCACGCTGACCACCGACTCCACCGGCCGCGCCAGCGCGCAATTCAATTTCCCCGATTCCCTCACCACCTGGCGCGCCACCGTCCGCGGCTTCACCCTGGACACCAAGGCCGGCAGCGCCGTCGACCGCGTCATCGTCCGCAAGAACGTCATGGTCCGCCTGGCCGTCCCCCGCTTCTTCCGCCAGGGCGATGAAGTCACCATCTCCGCCATCGTGCACAACTATCTGCCGGATTCGAAAACCGTCCGCGTCTCGCTCGACCTTCAGGGTCTCGACATCCTCGAAGGCGCCGCGCGCGACGCCGAAGTCCCCAGCAAGGGCGACGCCACGCTCAACTGGCGCGTCAAAGCCCGCAACGTCAAAGAAGCCGTGCTCCTCGCCAAGGCCCTCACCAACGAGGAGTCCGACGCCATCGAACTCACCCTGCCCGTCATTCCCGTCGGCGTGAAACAGGCCGACTCCAAATCCGGCGCGCTCGCCAATCCCGAGCAGCAGGAAGACTCGTTCGTCACTCTCCCCGGCAATCCCGAACTCTCCGCGCCCACTCTGGACATCAATCTCAACTCCTCCATCGCCGGCGGAATCTTTGGCGCCCTCGATTACCTCACCAGCTATCCCTACGGCTGCACCGAGCAGACCATGTCCAGCTTCCTTCCCAACATCGTCGTCGCTCAGGCCATGAAGGACCTGAAACTTCCCGCCACCGTGAACACGCCCGAACTGCAAAAGAAAATTCACGCCGGCATGGATCGCCTGATGGACTACCAGCACGAAGACGGCGGCTGGGGCTGGTGGAAGGAAGACCAGAGCCTCGTCTTCATGACCGCCTATGTCGTCAGCGGCCTCGGCCAGGCCCGCGCCGCCGGCTACGATGTGGACGCCGAAGCGCTCGGGAAAGCGCAGAATTTTCTCAGCGCCGCTCTCGACAAGCACGCCAACATGCGCCCCGACCTGCAAGCCTACGTTCTCTACGCGCTGACGCTCAACAAAGCGTCCAAGCCCGAATACCTCCAGTCCGCCTGGGACAAGCGCAACGATATGTCCACGCAAGGCCTGGCCATGCTTGGCCTGGCCCTGCTTGCGGAAAAAGACCAGACCCGCGCCGCCGAAATCGCCGGCAAACTCGAAGCCTCCGCCAAGTCCGACGACCGCGAAGCCTGGTGGACCGCCTCGTACGACTACTTCATGGAATTCGAAATCGACGACGCCGCGGAGACCACCGCCTTCGCCGTGCGCCTCCTCAGCCTCGCCAAACCGCAAAGCCCTCTGCTGCCCAAGGCCGCCCTATGGCTGGTGGATCACCGCAACGGCGGCTATTTCTGGGACAGCACCAAGCAGACCGCCATGGTCGTTTTCGGCCTCACCGAATACCTCAAGGCCAGCCACGAACTCGACGCCAATTTCAAAGCCGAAGTCTTCGTCAACGGCAAGCCGGCGCTTTCGAAACAGTTCACCGCCGCCGACAGCTTCAACCCCGTGCAAACCTCCGTGCACCTCGCCGCCGCCCAACTGCAACCCGGCCGCAACGAAATCCGCATCCACAAATCCGGCCCCGGCAGGCTCTACTGGTCCGCCGCCGCCTTCTACTTTTCGAACGACAAGCGCCTCGTCCAGACCAATAAATTTTCCCTGAACATCACCCGCGACTATTTCCGCCTGCGCCAGGAAATGAAAGACGAAAAAATCGTCTACGCCCTCGATCCCCTCAGCGGCCCCGTGCAGGTCGGCGACGTCATCGCCGTGCGCCTGACCATCGGCGGCGGCGAATGGCGCTACCTGCTCATCGAAGATCCCATTCCCGCCGGCGCCGAATTCGTCCAGCACGACAGCCTCTACAAACTCAAGGAGCGCCCGTCGTGGTGGGAATCCTACTGGACCCGCCGCGAATTCCACGACGACCGCGCGGCGTTTTTCCAGACGTACTTCAACAAAAAACAGCAGTACGTCTATCTGCTGAAAATCGTGAATCCGGGCAAGTTCCAGATCAGCCCGGCCCTGGTGCAGCCCATGTATCAGCCCGCAATGCTGGCCACGACCGACGCGGCCAGCCTGGAGGTGAAGTGATGTCGCGCTTCGACGCAATTCGAAATGCCGCCGCAGCGCTCCGCGCTCCGCGCCTCTGGCTGCTGCATTTCTTCGGCAATGCCGCGCTCTTTTTCCTGTTCTACGAATGGCTGCGCATTCCCGAAGCCCGGCTCTGGCAGCTCGCGCTGAATATACTTCTCGGCGCGGCTCTGGTCTTTGCCGTGCTGCTTCTTCAGTGCGGCACGCTGGCCTGGCTGCGCGACGCTTCCCGCTCCGAGGGAGCGCCGCTGGCCGATTCGTTTCGCCGCGCCGTGCGGCGCCTTCTTCCCTTCCTGGCCTTTCTGCTGCTGGCCTGGATTCTCTGGGCGATTGCCGATGCCTTCAGTCCTTCGGGAGAAGCCGCGCCGCTGTTTCTGCGTTCGATGATGCCGGCGTTTTTGCGGCGGATGATTTCTCTGGCGGCGCTTTCGCATGTCACGGCGGCGTTTTCGTTCGCGCTGCAGTGGATTCTGGTGCCGGGGCTTCTTCTGCCTCTCGGCGTGATGGCCGCGGACATTGGTTTTTCCGCCTTTGCGCGGCGCCAGTGGAAGACGTGGCGGTCTGCGCTGGCTTGCCGCCAATATTGGGCCGTGGTGGCTCTGGCCGCCGTTCTGATTTTCTACGCCGCCTTCCCGCTGGCCTCCTGGACGCCTCGTTCGGAGCATCCAACGTTTGCCGGAGAAACCGCCAGCATGGTCATTCGGCTTCTGCTGGCCTATTCGCTGGGGCTGGCTTCATGGCTGCCGCTCTGCTCGATGGCCGCCGGGCGCGTTGCCGCCATCGAGCGCGCCGCCGGGAATCCCGCCGCTTAGCCAATCCAGAACGGCTGCGCGCCCGAATTTCAGAATCAATTGCGCGACGCGCAACCGCGCCGCGCGGTAGGCCTGCTGCATCTGCTCGCGGCTGGCGGGATTTTCCAGAATCTTTTCCATGCGCCGGTCGCTCATGGCCTCGGCGGGAACATCTTTTTCTTCCGGCGCGGAGAGAACGAGCACCAGCCCTTCGCGAAACCACAGCGGCAGGTCGGCCCGGCCGCGCGACTCGACCAGCACGTGAAACAGTTCGTGGCGCAGCGTGGATTCCAGCACTCCTTTTTGCTTCAGGACCGCCAGCGGCTGCAGGCGGATGGTAGTTCCACGGGTCGTTGCGGCCACCCAGCCGGCTTGTCCGGTGGTGTCGCGATAGCTGTGCAGCGTCGGAAAAACCTTCAGGCGCAGGCGCGATCCGATTTGCCATCCTGCCGCCGCTTCGTTTTCTTTCAGGATTTTTTCGGCCAGGTCCAGAAGCGATTTATCTTGTTCCGGCTGCGTACTGAGCAGGTCGAATCGTTCGCTTTCGCGTTTTTTCCATTTTTCTTCTGTCGGGCTTTTTACGCTTGTGCCAGGATAATAAAAGTTCAGAATCTCCCGGTACGTTTTTCCTTCGCGGCCCATCTCTTCGGCTCCGGCCTGGCAGAGGCCCACGCCGTGGCCCGCGCCGCGCCCGGCAAAGATTATTTTCTGTCCGTCCCCGCGCACTTCGTAGAGATCGCTGCGCATCATTTCCCACCCCAGCGCGCGGCCCACGGCGAAACGCAGCGAAGACGCCGCGACGGTCATGGGCGGAAAAGCTCCTCCGCCGAGGCGCACAAGGCGCACGCGCCCGCTGGCGGTTCGGGCGGCGACTTCCAGCGTGCTCCAGCCCGCCGGAGGCGTGATCCCCGCCGCACGCAGCGCCGCGTCCAGGTCCGCCACGGTGAGCGCCGATTCCCAGCGCAGCGGCGCGCCCGCCATGCAATAGGGGTCGGCATGGGCGCGCAGATACGGCTGGCGCACGCCCGACCACGCTTCGCTGCCCGCGGCAATCTTACCTCCGCAATTCTGGTGATAATGCGCCGCCGCGGGAGCGCCGCCAAACCAGAGTAATTCCCCCTTCGTGGCCGCGGCCGCCGCGCGAAATCTTTCTCCGGCGCCGTTCCAGCGGGGAAACTGGCAGTGCGTGGTGTCGCAGAAATCGTATCCCTCGCCGCCGTGCCGGCCGCGAAAGTGCGCGGCGTAGGTGCGCACCGTCACGGCCAAAGCCTTCAGCGCTTCTTCGTTTCGAAACTCTCCCGTTTCGCCCGCCAGCACCGCCGCGGTGTAGTCTTCGAGGGGAACTTGCGCCGTCAGCAGCAGGCGGCCGTCGCGCGCGGCCACCCGCAGGGAAAAATGCGCCTCGATGTAGGGCAGGCCCGGCGCTTCGAGCCGGTAAATTCCCTCGACGGAAATCCCGGCGCTCTTCCCGGAATCTTTTATCAGCACTTCGCCGCCCGCGCCCTGCAACTCCAGCCGCTTCGCCGCATTTTCCGGACACTTCGCGCACGTTTTCCAGCGCAGTTCACCTGCCGCCGCGGAAAGGACCGCCTCGGCCGGAGGATGCGTGGCATAGAAACGCACGCGAACTTCCTCCGCGCGCGCCGCGCCGGAAAACGCCGCCAGCAAAAGAAAAATCCACGCGGGCTTCACTGCTTGCTCCTCTGCGCGGAAAAGACTTCGAGCACGGCCTGGGCCACCGCGGCCGCGTCCATCCCTCGTCCCTGTTCGAGATAGACCACGATGGCGATTTCCGGTTTTTCCGCCGGGGCGTAGCCCGCGAAAAATCCATGGGTCCAGCGGGCATTGCGGGCGGGCGCAGTTCCCGTCTTTCCGGCCACTTTCATTCCGTTCACGGCGGCGCTGTGGGCCATGCCATAGTCCACGGATTTTTCGAGGCCGGCGAAGACCGCCGCATGCTTCGTTTCCGATCCGTTTCGCTTGCGAAGAGCGAGCCTGCGGTAGGATTCCAGCAGTTCGAGCGGGGTCACTTCCACGCCGGAATAGCCCAGGGCTTCCAGTTGCACGTCTTCCTGGCTAGCGGGCACCGCGATGCGCCCGGTGGCCTCGCCCTCGGCCATGCCGCTGCGCGCATCCAGCCCGGCGCGGCGCAGCGCTTCGGCGAGTTCCCTGCCGGTCAGGCGCGGCGACACTTCCGAGAAATAGGAGTTGCAGGAGTAGGCCAGGGCCTCCTCGGCATTCAGTTCGGCCACCTGCTCGGGATGGGTGCAGTCGAGATTGGCTCCGCCGATGCGCAGGGGCTTGCGGCAGATACGCGACTCCGCGACGTCCACCTTGCCGGCATCGAGCAGGGCCATGAGCACAAAAGGTTTTAGCGTGGAGCCAGGAGAAGTTATTTTCTTGCGCGCCGTTTCGAGGCCCCGCGCAGCCAGGATTTTGCCGGAGGGGACGTCCACGACGACGACCGTTCCGCGGCGCGCGGCCAGGCTGCGCTCGGCGGCCCGCTGCAGAGCCGGATTGCGCTGCGCGGGCCGGGCATCGAGGAACAGCGCCAGACACAGCAGCGAGGCCGCCATTGCGGCCATTCGCGCCTCCGTCCGCCAGTACCAGTTCTTGCGCATGAGCCACATTGTAGTCAGGAAGTCCGCGCTTGTCTCACGGCGTTCGCCGATTTTCCCCGGGACCGCCGGAGTCCCGTCCGGCCTCTTGTTCTTGCCCCTTGTATTCAAGCGGATCGCGAAGCGGGCGGGGAAAATCCCAGATGATGGTGGGCACGCCGGAAGCGGAGTTCGAGTCCAGCTCCTGCTCGATGGCGGGAAGGGTGCGAAGGAGGAGGTTGCTGATATAGGCGAGGACGGCGGCCCTTGGGAAAGCGGTGGTGGCAGTGTGGGGTGGAGCTGAGATTCGAGTTATTTTCGGTCATGTGAGTTCCATTTTGGGAAGAGTATGGGTACACCCCGGCAGTTTTCGTAAGAGTGGCAAACAAAGGGGGCTACGGGGGGAGAAGTTTGTAAGAGTGGCAAATAAAGGAGTTAAGAAATGAGGTAAAGAAGCAAATAGGTAAGGAGGTAATGAGAAGAAAGAGCGATGGAGCGCCGACGTCACAAGGAAGGGTAGCATGGAAGTTTTATGCAGTCAATAGTTTACTGAGTGGTATTAGTTTCGAAAGACCGGGAGGCAGTGCTTCCTGAAGTCTTGGCAGGATGGGTTGAGGGGAATCAACCGCTGAGATCCTTCGCTTCGCTCAGGATGACAATTCTCGCCTTACGGATCGGAAGGCCGTCATGGAACGGGTCAGGGAAAAGGAAGAGGGACCGGAAGATATCTTCACACAAGCGCCCTACGATTTTTTCACGAAATCCGCGCCCAGGCGCCTCAAATCAGTATTGAGAGGCGCCTCCTGCTACACTGTCTTCCGCATGGCACGGCAACGATTGGGACAGCATTTTCTGGCGGATGCGGGCTGGCGCGACAGGATCGCGCAGAGCATCGGGGCGTCACGCTTTGCGACTAGTTTTTCGCCGGGGCCGCCGTCGCGGACGCCGTGGATCGAGATTGGGGCGGGGCACGGGGAGTTGACGGAGCATTTGCTCTCGACGGGATTGGCGGTGACGGCGGTCGAACTGGACCCGCGGCTGGCTGCGGGGTTGCGGAAATTGGCCGAGCAGCATCCGCAACTCACGGTGGTCGAGGGAGATATTTTAGAGGTGGATTTGGAAAAGCTGCTGGGCGGGGGGCGAGTGAGGATTTACGGGAATCTGCCGTATTACATTACTTCGCCGATTTTGCACCGGCTCTTTGAGCATGCGGCGTCGATTGAAGCCATTCATATTGTGATCCAGAAGGAAGTGGCGGAGCGGCTGGCGGCGCGGCCGGGGACGTCGGACTACGGGTATCTTTCCGTGCTGACGCAATATTATTCGCGGGCGGAGATTGCCTTGGAAATCCCGCGGGAGGCGTTTCGGCCACCGCCGGAGGTGACCTCGGCGCTGGTGTCGCTGCGCTTGCCGGGGGCGGGGGCGGAGTTGCGGGTGGGGGACGAGGGGCGGTTCCTGGAGTTTGTGAAGGTGTGTTTTGCGCAGAAGAGGAAGACGCTGGCGAATAATTTGCGGGGGCTGGCGGGGCGGGAGATGCTGCGAAATATATTTGCGGGGATGAAGTTGCGGGAGGATGCGCGGGCGGAGCAGTTGAGCGTGGGGGAGTTGGCGGAGATTTACCGGAGGGTGGGGGCGCAGTAGAGATTGCGGGATTAGAGAGGCAGCGCGGTGCCGATGCCTTTTTCCTGGGCTTGGCGGAGGATTAGGACGGCGGTGGCCATGTCGCCGAGGGCCAGGCCGAGATTGACGGCGAAGGTGCGTTCGCGGGGAGATTGGCGGCCGGGCTTTTTTCCGGTGACGAGTTCGCCGAGGTCGGCGTAGGGTTCGGGAGTTTGGCGGAAGTAGCCTTCCTTACGGTAATAGGACATTTGGGGGATGTCGTCGGTCGAGAGTTTATCGGCCTGGAGGAGGGCGGCGCCTTGCCAGTAGGAGTCGAAGTCCACGAGGCTGGCGAAGGCGCCTTCGGCGAGCCAGCCGGGTTCGATGGCGGGCTGAGGGTCTTTGAGGATGGGGCCGCTGGTGACGACGAGGTCGAGACCCTGGACGGCTTGGGCCACGGTGGAAACGGGTTCGATTTCGAGATGGAGTTGGGCGGACATTTCTTCGGCGAAGCGGCGGGAGATTTCGGGGCGGAGGTCGAAGGCTTTGACTTTTTTCAAGGGAAAGAGGCAGGCGAGGGCTTCGAGATTGCTGCGGCCCTGGACGCCGCAGGCGACGATGCCGGCGGAGGAGCTATCGGGGCGGGCGAGGTATTTGGCGGAGACGGCGGTGGCGGCGCCGGTGCGCTTGGCGGTGATCCAGGTGCAGTCCATGACGGAGAGGGGGAAGCCGGTTTCGGGGTCGTTGAGGATGAGCAGGCCGGAGATGTAGGGGAGGTTTTTCAGCTGATTTTGGGGGTAGCCGGCGACCCACTTGATGCCGGCGGCGTTCATGGCGGGGATGGAGGCGGGCATGGCGTGGATGAAAGCGTCGGGGCGGGTATGGATGCCGGGCTTGGGTGGGATTTCGACCTGGCCGAGGCCTTTCTCGTGGAAGGCTTTTTCGACGGCGGCGATGACCTCGGGCATGGAGAGGGCGGTCTTTTCGACGTCGGAGCGAGAGAGGTAGAGCAGAGTGCGAACCGCTGGCATGGTGGCGAGCCTCCCCGTGGCCGGCAAATCGGGTGAATGCAGAGACCGTATGCTAACACCGCGAGGCGGGTTTGGCAGCGCAAAAGGGCGCGGAGAGATTGGCGGGCGAGGAAGAAGCCGCTACACTGGTGGCGAATGCGGCGGGAAGAAGAGAGAGGACCGGAGAGAGAAATGCGGGTGTTAGGCCATCTGTTTGAGCGCAACAAGAAATGGTCGGAAAAGATTCGCGTGGAGGAGCCGGACTTTTTCGAGAAGCTGGCGCACCAGCAGTCGCCCGGGTATTTGTGGATCGGATGCTCGGACAGCCGCGTGCCGGCGAACCAGATTGTGGGGCTGCTGCCGGGGGAATTGTTCGTGCACCGGAATGTGGCCAACGTAGTGGTACACTCGGATTTGAATTGCCTTTCGACGATGCAGTATGCGGTGGACGTGCTGAATGTCCGGCACATTATTGTGTGCGGGCATTATGGATGCGGAGGAGTGGGGGCGGCGCTGCGGGACGACCGGCTGGGGTTGATTGATAACTGGCTGCGGCACGTGCAGGACGTGCGGGACAAGCACAGGGAGCGGCTGAGAGTGTTTTCCGAAGAGGAGCGGCGGTGGGACCGCTTGTGCGAGTTGAACGTCGTCGAGCAGGTGGTCAACGCGTGCCAGACGACGGTGGTGCGGGAAGCGTGGGAGCGGGGGAAAGAGCTGACGGTGCATGGATGGATTTACGCGCTGCAGGACGGGCTGCTGCGGGACCTGAAGCTGTGCATCAGCGGGACCGGCGAAATTGACAAAGCCTACGGGGAAGCGCTGTCGGCGCTGGAAGGCATGAAGTAGCGCACGGCACGCTCCGAACCAACACCGTGGGTTTTCGCTCGATGATTACAGGGCCGGGCATTCACCGGCGGCGGGCAGTTCCCTGCCCCGAATCCCAGACAGGAAAAGCGGATTTTTATTTGTAAGGGAAAAACATGGTGCGCCCTGAGAGGGTCGAACTCCCAACCTTCACGTTCGTAGCGTGACGCTCTATCCAGTTGAGCTAAGGGCGCACTGAGATAAAAATTCTAGCATAGGAAACGTGGATGCGCCACTCGGTGGAGTGGAAAGCGGAAAATCGAAATACGAAATTCGAAACTCGAAATACGAAATTCGAGAAGTGGAGCGGACTGCGGGCGGGGCTCATGCTGGGGGAGGAGTTGGTGTGCGGAGGAAGCTGCGGCCGCGGGCTTCCGTGCCGGCGAGGAGGAGGACGGCGAGGGCCAGGATGGTGACGATTTCGAAACCGGCGATGGCCCACTGGTAGCCGACGCGGTCGCGGAGGGCGTACTGGATGGAGTTGGTGGGGGCGGCGAAGAGGATGCCCATCTGATAGGCCAGACCGGGCATTAAGCCGCGGGCGGCGTCGGCGGAGAGTTCATTCAAATGCACGGGGATGACGCCCCAGGCGCCCTGCACGCCCATCTGCATGACGAAAGCGGCGGCGGCGAGGGTCCAGAGGTGCGTGCCGAAGGCCCACAGGGGAATGATGCACAGACAGAGGGCCAGGGCGGCGAGCATGCTTTTGCGGCGGCCGGCGACTTCGGAGAAATGGCCGAAGAGGATGGCGCCGAAGACCGCGCCGACGTTGAAGATCATGGCCATATTGGCGCGGGCGGCCTGGGAGACGTGGTGCACTTCATGGAGGAAATCGGGATAGAGGTCCTGGGTGCCGTGGGAGAGGAACATCATGAAGGTCATGAGCACGGCGAGATAGGCGAATTTCTTCCATTCGCCGGCGACGATGCGGAGGACTTTGGCGGTGCTATCGGCGCGATGCTGCTTCCAGGCTTCGGATTCGGGGACTTTGGTACGGATGTAAAGGGCCAGGAGAGCGGGGAGAGCGCCGAGCCAGAACATGGGGCGCCAGCCCCAGTGAGGGAGGACAAAGCGGGCGGCGACGGCGGCGAGGAGATAGCCGATGGAGTAGCCGCTTTGCAGGATGCCGCTGAGAATGCCGCGCCAGCGCACGGGGGCGGCTTCCATGGCGAGCGAAGCGCCGACGCCCCATTCGCCGCCCATGCCGATGCCGAAGAGAGCGCGAAGGACGAGGAAGACGGTGAAGTTGGGAGCGAAGCCGCAGAGAACTTCGATGATAGAGAAATAGACGACGTTGGCCATGAGGGGAATGCGGCGGCCAAAGCGGTCGGCGAGGAGGCCGAAGAGGAGAGCGCCGAGGGGGCGCATGGCGAGAGTGAGGGTGGTGGAGAGGACGATCTGCGATTTGGAAACGTTGAATTGACGGGCGAGGGTGTCGAAGAGGAAGACGACGACGAAGAAGTCGAAGGCGTCGAGGGTCCAGCCGAGGAAGCCGGCGAGGACGGCGTGATGCGCGCCGGAAGGCGCGGCGGGGGAAGAGGGCGTCGGCATTGGGGAGCGGATTAGGGCTTCTGGCTCTCCTTGCGGGCGGGTTCGAATTCATCGCCGGGGAGCCAGGCGGGGAGGGCGGGAAGTGTGGCGGCCTTCCAGCCGAGGGCGAAACCGAAGCGGGCAATTTTGGCGGTGCCGGAAAAATCCATTTCGGGTTTGTACTCATCGGAGGGCTGGTGGTAGCGGTGGTCGACGTAGTCCTTGGCCTGGGCCAGGCCCCATTCGGTGGAATGGCCGGCGAACTTGACGCCCTGGTTCACGGAAAAGGCGGGAACGCCGACACGGGCGAAGCTGAAATGGTCGGAGCGGTAATAGTGGCCGGCTTCGGGGACGGGGTCGGGCTTGATGGCCAGGCCGAAATCTTTGGCGGTTTCTTCGACCTGGGGGAAAAAGCTGGTGCGTTCGGCGCCGCTGACTTCGGTCTCTTCGGGATCGCCAAGGGGCGGAACGTCGTCGAAGTTGAGGTCCAGAGCGATTTTGCCGCGAGGCAGCGGAGGATGTTTTCCCAGGAATTCGGAGCCGAGCAGGCCCTGCTCTTCGGCGGTGACGGCGGCGAAATAGACGGAGCGTGCGGGGGGAGCGGCGAGCGAGCCGTAGGCGCGGGCCAATTCGAGGAGGATGCCGCAGCCGGTGGCGTTGTCCATGGCGCCGTTGAAGATTTTGTCGCCGGGAAGATCGGGGTTGATGCCGAAGTGGTCGTAGTGGGCGGAGAAGAAAACGGCTTCATTGCGCAAGGCGGGATCGGCGCCGGGGAGATAGGCGAGGACATTGGTGGAGACGAAGGGGCGCAGCTTGCTGGCGATATGGGCTTTCAAGTGGACGGGAAGCTCGAAGGGCTTGAAATCGCGGGACTGGGCCGCGGCGTAGAGTTTGTCCAGGTCCTGGCCGCCGAAGGCGACGAGTTTTTTGGCGATGTCCCAGGTAATCCAGGAGGCGCCCTGAAGGACCGGAGTGGAATCGCGTTCTAGATAGGAGTGTTCGCCGCCCCAGGAGTTGCGGACGACGCCCCAGCCGTAGCTGGCGAGGTCGGTGCGGTGAATAATGAGAGCGGCGACGGCGCCGCGGCGGGCGGCTTCTTCATACTTGTAGGTCCAGCGGCCGTAGTAGGTGAGGGCCTTGCCCTTGAAGAATTGGGGGTCGTCGGAGGAAGGCTCGGCGACGAACATGACCAGGACTTTGCCGCGCAGGTCCAGGCCCTTGAAATCGTCCCATTTGTATTCGGGGGCGTGGATGCCAAAGCCGACAAAAACGATGGGGGCGTCGATCTCGGAAGAGGGGCGCTGGGTCTGGTCGCCGGTGACGTAGTCGTCGAGCATTTTCAAAATCATGGGAACGCCGACGGAGGGTTGCAGAGTGAAAGTGGTTTCGGGGAGGGTCTGCACGCCCATCATGGGGACTTTCTGGAGGAAGGAGCCGTTGTCGCCGCCGGGCTTGAGGCCGTCGAGGGCGAATTGCGTGGCGATATATTCGGCGGCAACTTCGCCGCCGCGCGCGCCGGTGCCGCGGCCTTCGAGGAGGTCGTGAGAGAGGAAGCGGACGTGGGCGCGGAGATTTTCCGGATTGATGGCGCGCATGGCGGCGGCCGCGGCGGGGGGAAGGCCGGCGGAGTCTTCGCCGGCGAGGAGGCGAGCGCCGGAGAATGCGGCGGCGGCGAGGAGCGCCGCCGCGAGCAGGGCAAGCTTTTTTCGGTTTCCGTTCATGGCCATTTTTGATTCCCTTCCGGAAATATTTTTAGTGCCTCTTACTTTTTGGTGCGGTCCTTCAGCAGGCCCTTCAGTTCGCTCATGAATTCCTTGACGTCCTTGAAATCCATGTAGACGGAGGCGAATCGCACGTAGGCGACTTTATCCAGTTTTTTCAGGTGGTGCATGATCATCTCGCCGACCTCGGTGGTGGTCAGTTCCCTTTCGGTGGCGTCATGGACCACGCCTTCGATTTCGTCGACGATGGCTTCGAGCTTGGGAGTGGGCACGGGGCGTTTTTCGCAGGCCTTGAGGAGGCCCTGGAGAATCTTCTGGCGGTCGAAGCGCTCGCGGCGGCCGTCTTTCTTGATGACCATGTAGGGGATTTCGTCGATGCGCTCGTAGGTGGTGAAGCGGCGTCCGCATTTGAGGCATTCGCGGCGGCGGCGGATGGTGTCGCCGGTGCGGACTTCGCGGGAGTCGATCACCTTGTCGTCAACGTGGGCGCAGAATGGGCATTTCAATGGGCTGCTTCTCCTTGCCCGGCGGGCGGGCGAACAGCCCGCTGGAAACAGTACACGCCGGCAACTCTTGCCGTTGAGATTCTTCGTCCCGGCAAAAACCACCGGGACTCCGAATGATAAATCTTTTTACAGCGCGCTAGGCCGATTCTTCTTCTTCCTTCAGGGCCACGCGGCGAAGTTCGCCGAGGGACCAGCCCTCGCGAATGAGCAAGGGCACGCCGGCCAGGCTGACCGAGGCGAAGGAAATGAGCCAGACGACAATGGCGGCCACGGCGGCGCGCTCCTTTTCTACCCCAAAGATCGCCGTATAGGCAAGAAAAGTGGCGACCTGAGTGCCGCCGCCGACGCCGGGCAACTGCACGGCGGAACCGACGAGGGCAAAGGCGAGGACGAGAAGAGTGCCGCCGAAGGTGATGGAGGCGAGAGAGCCGCCAAAGCTTTGCGCCGTCCAATAATAAACCACGGCGACCAAAGCCCAGTGAACGCCGGAATAGGCCAGGGTTTCGCCGAGGTCGCCCCAGGTGCGGATGGTCTGCACGCCGCGGGCGAAACCCAGGATCATGCGGGCGCCGTGGCCGCGCCAGCCGTGGGCGTGATGCCATCTTTCGAGGCGGCGTTCGAGGACGTTGGTGCCATGCAGACGGAAATAGACCAGGAAGCCGATGGCGCCGAGGACGCCGGCAAAGAGGATGCTGCCCGTGGTGCGGGCAGCTTTTTCCAGGCCGTCGGCGGAATCACCGGCGGGATGGGTGGAGGTGAAGATGAAAAGTCCGATGGCGGCGATGACCACAGCGCTGGCGGTGTCGAGAAGCCGCTCGAGAACGTAGACGCCGAAGGTATCGGCAATGGGAAGTTTTTCCTTGCGGGCGAGGAGCAGGGGGCGGACGGGTTCGCCAGCGCGGCCGAGGAGGAACATGGCGCTGAAGCCGGCGAGAGTGACGCGGTAGATATTGCCGAAATTGGCGGCGCCGAGGCGGCGGGCGAGGCGCATCCAGCGCAGAGCGCGAATGGCGAAGCAGGCGTAGATGGTCGCAAGAGAGAGAAGAAGGAGGGAGAGGCGAGCCTGGCGGAGAGAGTCGAGCAGGAGCGTTCCGCTGAAGCCCGAAAAGGGGATGGATTTGCGCATGCGATAGAGCAAAGCCCCCAGCAGGCATAGCCCAATGACGACCAAAAGCACTTTCCGGCTTGTCCGACCCATGCAAGGGAGCCTACTGGCCCACCGGCTTGGCGTCAAGCCCGACTTGGACTTGCGGGGCCAGACAATCCCCGTGAATGCAAGAATTTAGGGGGCTTGTGGGGACTAGGGGGAATGGGAGTAAGATGCCTTTGCCGGGCGCTTTTGAGGGTCCGGGGGCGACCAGCCAATAGGGAACTTTCGAGACTCTTTTTGCGTTACACCTTCAGCAGGCCGAGATGCGAAGAGGGGTTTCGAGACTGAGGCGAAGTTGGAGCAGGATTCACAACTGGTCCAGCAATGCCTCCAAGGCGACGGAGCGGCCTGGGAGGAGCTTGTGAGGCAGCATACGCGGCGGGTGTATAACCTGTGCTATCGCTTCACGGGAAATGGCAGCACGGCCGAGGATATGACGCAGGAGGTTTTCTTGCGGATTTACAAGACCATCGGGAGTTACCGCTCGGCGCACGGGGGATTTGCCACGTGGCTGACGAGCGTGACGCGCAACCTGCTGATCGACCATTACCGGCGGACGAAGCGGGACCGGCAGACGGATTCGCTGGACGACGCGATGCCGGTGGTGGAGAACAAGGAGTCCTCGGCGCGGCGGCCGGACCAGCAGGCGCTGGCGGGAGAGTTGAGCGCGCAGGTGCACAGCGGATTGCAGAAGCTTTCTCCGGACCTGCGGGAAGCGGTGATCCTGAGGGATTTGCAGGGACTGGAGTATGGGGAGATCCGGCAGGTGCTGGGAGTGCCGGAAGGAACGGTGAAGTCGAGAATCAACCGCGGGCGGATTGAGTTGGCGCGGGTGCTGGAGCAGATGGGAGTGCGGCCCAACCAGGGAGCGAGAGCGCGGAGCGGACTATGAACTGGACTTGCGAACAAATCGAAGAGCGGCTGAGCGAGCAACTCGACGGGCTGCTGACGCCCGCGGAGCGGGAAGCGTTTCAGGAGCACGTGCGGGGCTGCCCGTTGTGCGCGGGGCTGCTGGGCAAGGTTGCTCAGGCGGTGGCGGGGCTGCGGGAAATGGAAGCGGTGGAGGAGCCGCCGCGGCTGGTTTACAACATTCTGGACCAGACGCTGGGGAAGAGGGAGAGCGTTGCGGGATGGCGCGTGGCGCTGGAGATGCTGCGCGGACTGGCTTCGCCGAAGTTGGCGTATGGAGCGCTTTCCGTGGCGGCGACGGTGGCGTTGCTGCTGACGGTTACGGGATTTTCCTGGAGCAAGCCGCAACTGGCGGACCTGCATCCGGCGCAGATTTATCGCAACGCGGACCGGCAGGCGCACCTGGTTTATGCGCGAGGGACGCGCTATGTGAACGACCTGCGGGTAGTGTATGAGATTCAGTCGCGGCTGCGGCCGGAGGGGGAAATTCCTGGCGCGCCGGAAAACGGGGCGCCGGATGCTTCGCCGAAGGCGAGGCCGGATGACGTCACCGACGGCCCGCAGAAATCGGCGCCGCGGCAGTTTAACCGGGCCAATGATCTTCAGCGCATCGTCACCGTGCTCGCCTCTCAGGTGACGGCGCTCAGTCCAAGGAGCCAGCGATGAATTGCGCGGTGCATACGGAACGGGAAGCGAGCGGGTATTGCCGGAACTGCGGGAAGGCGCTGTGCGGGGAGTGCACGCGGGCGGTGCGGGAAGTGCTCTACTGCGAGGACTGCCTGGCGAAGGTGATGGGACACGCGGGAGGGGCGGCGGCGACGGCGGCGGCTGGACCTGGCGCTGCTGCTGCCGGGACTCCGCACACGGGCAATCCGGGGATCGCGTTCGTGCTGGGCTTCTGCCCCGGGCTGGGCGCGATTTACAACGGGGAGTACAACAAAGCGATCATTCATATCCTGGTGTTTGCCATGCTGGTGGCCGGCGCCAACACGGCCCACGGCGGGATGGAGCCGGTCTTCGGGCTGTCCATCGCGGGATTTATTTTCTATATGGCGTTCGATGCGTTGCGCACGGCGCGGAACCTGCGCGCGGGCACGCCGCTGACGCCGGACCCGCTGGAAACGTGGACGAAGGAAAAGCCCGTGGGGCCAATCCTGCTGATCGCGCTGGGGGTACTGTTTCTGCTGGATAATTTCGGATGGCTGCCGTGGGAACGGATTGGGCGATTCTGGCCGCTGCTGCTGATTGGCGCGGGCGTGATGCTGCTGCGGAAACGGCTGGGGCAAACTTCCTGAGAGGAGCACGGCGATGGCGGAACAAATACGATGTGCCTGTACGCGCTGCACGATTCACGGGATCAAGGGCCCAGCCATGCTGATTACGGTGGGCGTGCTGTTCCTGCTGAGCCAATGGCGCGGGGAATTTTATGCGTTTCGCTACACCTGGCCGGTGCTGCTGATCGTGCTGGGGCTGATCAAGCTGGCGGAGTCTTTCTCCTCGGCCGAGGGACATGGAAGCAGCGGCGCGCAGACGCCGCAGGGACAGGGGCAATAAGACGCCATGGGAGCCAACGGACAACCGCGACGCAGTTCGCTCTTCAGCGGGCTGGTGCTGATCCTTTTCGGGGCGCTGTTTCTTCTGCACAACTACGGCGGAGGAGTCAACTTCGCGGACATTTTCCACCGCTGGTGGCCGGCGCTGCTGATTTTGTGGGGGCTTTCGAAGCTGTATGAGCGGACGATCGGGCAGCGGACGGGAGTACGGACGCCGACGGTGACGGCGGGAGAGATTTTTCTGGTGCTGGGGATGCTAGCGCTGGTGGGACTGTTCGCGGTGGCGGAGATTCTGCCCGGAAAAATCCAGGGCACGGAGCCGCTATGGGGCAGCGAATTCACGTTTGACGCCAACGTGGCGGCGCAGGCGGTTGCTCCGGCAGCGCGGATTGCCGTGCGCATCCCGCGGGGGAACATCACGGTGCACACCGCGGACGCGCCGGAAGTGAAGGTGACGGCGCAGAAGCGGGTGCGCGCGTGGAGCGAAGAGAGAGCGGAGCGAGTGGCCAATGACGTGAAGGTGGAGATTGTGCCGGACGGAGACGGCTACGAGGTGCGCGCGAGCGGCGGGGAAACACGCCCGCTGCGCATCGGCGTGGACCTGGACATCACCGTGCCGCGCAAGGCCGGGCTGGTGATCCGTGATGAGCGGGGCGACGTGGAGGTCAGCGATCCCGGCGGGGAGCTGGTGGTCGGGACGCGCTACGGGGATGTGACGGTTTCGAATGCGGGCGCGGGAGTGAGCGTGGAGATGGGGCACGGAGACGTGCGCGTGACTGGGGTGAAGGGAAACGTCAAGATTTCGGGGCGGGGCGGCGAAGTGGAAGTGAGCGACGCGACGGGGGGGCTGATTCTGGACGGGGAGTTCTACGGGCCCATTCGCGCGGAGAAAATCGCCAAGGGCGTGCGGTTTATCTCCAGCCGGACCGACCTGACGCTGACGCAGCTAACCGGGAGGTTGGAAGCCGGATCGGGCAATCTGGACATCACCAAATCAACGGGGGATCTAACGCTGCGCACAAAATCGTACGTGGTCAATCTGGAAGACGTGACCGGGCAGGTGAACATCGAGAACCGCGGAGGAGACGTTTCCGCGCGGTTCAGCGCACCGCCGAGGGAAGCGATTGAGATCAGCAACAAATCGGCGAGCATTTCGCTGACGCTGCCGGCCGCTTCCGCGTTCGAGCTGGCGGCGGACTGCCGCTCCGGGGACATTGATTCGGAGTTCGAGTCGGCGACGCTGAAAAAGGCGGCGGGGGAATCAGGCGGGGCGCGGCTGGAGGGCAAGGTGGGAACGCGCGGGCCGCGGATTACCTTGAAGACGAGTTACGGGTCGATTGGGATACACAAGGGATCGTGAAATAAAAAGAGGGTGACTGGTGACTAGTGACTCGTGAAAACTCCGTCCGTAAAATAGTCAGTTCAAATTAAAATTCCAGTATTAGCGCTCGGCTAGGCAGTCGAGTTCCCTGTAAAACTCCGGGTAGGAAACACCGGCGCATTCGGCGTCGCGGATGGTCGTCGTGCCTTGCGCGGCGAGGCCGGCGACGGCGAAGGCCATGGCGATGCGGTGATCGCCGCGCGGTTCGATTTCCGCGCCGTGCAGGCGGCCGGCGGAGCGGCCTGCGACGCGCAGGCCATCGGGACGCTCTTCGACCGTGGCGCCCATGCGGCGAAGATTTTCGGCGAGCGCGGCGATGCGATCGCTTTCCTTGACGCGGAGTTCCTTGGCGTCGCGGATTTCAATGCCCTGCTCGGTGAAGGGGCCCAGGGCGGCGAGCATGGGGAGTTCGTCGATGAGCAGAGGAATTTGCGGGCCTTCGATGACGCCGCCTTTGAGCTGGGAGCCGCGCACGGCAATCTGTCCGGTGATTTCGCCGTTGGCCACGAGCGGGGAAAGAATGGCGATCAGGCCGCCCATGGAGGCGAGGGCGTCGAGGACGGCGGTGCGCGTGGGATTCAGGCCGACGTTGTGGATGAGGAGATTGGAATCGGGCAGGAGCAGGGCGGCGGCGATGAAAAAGACGGCGGAGGAGATATCGCCGGGGATGTCCAGTTGGCGGGGTTGGAGGCGGCCGTTCGCGGCCATGCCGGAGACGCGGACGGTGCGGCCGGATTTTTCGATGTGCGCGCCGAAGGCTTCGAGGGCCAGCTCGGTGTGGTCGCGGGTGCGCGCGGGTTCTGTGACGGAGGTGACGCCCTCGGCGAAGAGGCCGGCGAGGAGCACGGAGGATTTGACCTGGGCGCTGGCCATGGGCATGGGGTAGTCAATGGCGCGGAGATTGCGGCCGGAGATTTCGAGGGGGGCGAACTTTTCTTCGCGGGCGCGGATTTCGGCGCCCATCAGGCGGAGAGGGTCCACGACGCGGCGCATGGGGCGGTTGCGGAGGGAGTCGTCGCCGGTGAGAATCGAGGAAAACCGCTGGCCGGCGAGAATGCCGGCGAGCAGGCGCATGGTGGTGCCAGAGTTGCCGGCGTCGAGAGGCGCGCGGCTGGCGGCGAGGCCGCGCAGGCCTTTCCCGGTGATGCGCACGGTGTCTTTATCGCGCTGCACATCGGCGCCGAGGGCGCGCATGCAGTCGAGGGTGCTCTGGCAATCGGCGGCGGAGGCGAAGTGGCGGAGTTCGCTCGTGCCCTCGGCCAGCGCGGCGAGCATGGCGTAGCGGTGCGAGATGGATTTATCGCCGGGGGTTTCGACGGCTCCGTTGAGGATTTTCGCCGGATGAATGCTCTCTTTGGCCATGATTCAGTTTACCACGCGGGTTTTGAATTTTTCTCGCCCGGCGGAGCACTTCCCTTCCGTTGCTTCCGGTCCGGCCGGGAGGTATGATTTTCGCCTGATGCCTCTGACGAAAATATTTTCCACTGTCTTACCGCGGATTCTTCTGGCTGCGGCGGTGACGCTGGCCGCCAGCGTCTTGCCTGCCTGGGCGCAAGCGCCCCCGGCCGGGGCGGAACTGCTGCCGCTGGGCGAAGTGCGCGCGGGGATGAAGGGCTGCGCGTACACGATTTTCGCGGGCGACCAGGTGGAGAAGTTCGACCTGGAAGTGATTGGCGTGCTGCCGAATTTTCTGGGGCCGCGGCAGGCGATTATCCTGGTGCAACTGCTGGGTGAGAAGGTGGAACACACCGGCGTGGTGGCCGGGATGAGCGGCAGCCCGGTGTATCTGGAGGGAAAGCTGGCGGGGGCGCTTTCGCTGAAGCTGGGAATTTTCACGAAGGAGGCCATCGCCGGGGTGACGCCGATTGCGGACGTGCTGGAGCCGCCGGTGAGTTTGCTGGAGGCGCAGGAAAATGCCCGGCCCGTGGCGGCGCTGCCGGAACGTTTTTCCCTGCGCAGCGGGATACCGGCGGCGGCGACACTGGAACGGATCGAGACCCCGCTGGTCTTTTCGGGATTTCAGCAGAGCACGCTGCGGGAGTTTGCGCCGCAACTGGCGGGCTACGGATTCGTGGCCGTGCAGGGCGGAACGGCCGAGGCGCGGGCGGACGACGGGCAACTGCACGCCGGAGAGATGGCCGGGATGGTGCTGGTGCAGGGAGACGCGTCGATCAATTCCGCGTGCACGGTGACGGCGGTGCGCGGCGACCAGGTGTTTTTGTGCGGGCATCCGTTTCTGGGCATGGGAAAACTCAGCCTGCCGATGGCGCGCAGCCGCGTGGTGACGACGCTTTCCTCGAGCCTGGCTTCGACCAAGATCGTGAACGTGGGCGGGCCCATCGGGACGATCACCGCGGACCATCTGACGGCGGTCGTGGGCAAGCTGGGGCCGCCGCCGGCGATGATTCCGCTGGACCTGGCGGTGGTGTGGGGCGGCGCGGAAAGGAAATTTCATTTTGAAGTGGCGCGGCAGCAGAAGCTGACACCGATGCTGGTGGCGATTTCGACGCTGAACGGGCTGACGCAGAATCCGCTCTACGGCGAGGGAAATACGCTGCAAGTGAGCGGTGAGGTGCGCATCAAGGGGCATGCCAGCGTGCGCATCGAAAACACGTACGCGCCGGGAGATTCGGGCCTGCCGGACGGAATGCCCGTGGCGCTGGGAATCCTGGGCACGGTGTCGCGGCTGTTTTCGAATACCTACGAGGCGCCGGACATCGCGGGAATTTCGCTGCGAGTGGAAGGCGCGGCGGGAAACCACTCGTACCGCATCGAAAGCGCGTGGCTGGACGCGTCCGAGGTTGCTCCCGGAGAAACCGTGCGCGTGCGGGTGCTGCTGCGGCCCTACCGCGGCGAGCCGATGATCAGGGAACTGAGCGTGCGCGTGCCGGAGCAGGCCGCGCGGGGGACGACGCTGCGCGTGCTGGTGAGCGACGCGGAAGGAATGAACCGTGCGGCGCGGGGATTTTCACCGGGCGGAGCGGGAGCGGAAGGCGGGCTGGAGCCGTTCATCACGCTGCTGAACCGGGAGCGGCGCAACGACCGGGTGTACGCGGGGCTATTTCTGCCCGCGCCCACGCTGATTCTGGAAGACAAGGAAATGCCCAACGTGCCGCTCTCGCAGATCAACGTGCTGGACGGAAAGTCCACGCCGGGGCGGGCGCAGATTTTGCGGGAGTCGCTGGCGGGCGAGGATGCGGTGACACTGGGCGGGCCGGTGGGCGGAGCGATTTCGCTGGCGCTCGTGGTGCGCTGAGCAACCGCACTCGTACAAATTTCACTCGCAAGGGAAGATGTTTTTTCGGGGAGCGCGATGAAAACGAAGTCACGCAGGAATTTTTTGGCCCTCTTGGCGGCCGTGATGCTGCTGAGCGGGGCTGTAGCGCTGCACGCGGAGCAGACCCACCGCTGGCGGCAGTCCACCCACGAAGAGTTTCTGAAGGGCACGGCCAGCGGAATTGCCGTGCGCAGCGACGGGCGGCTGGAGGCGGCGCCGCGATTTCTGCTGCTGGCGGATGCGGACACCTCGTATCTATTGGCGCTGCGGCTCGATGCCCAGGGAGCGGTGTATGCCGCGGGAGGATCGCCGGCGAAGGTATTCCGGCTGGATTCCGGGAGCAACAAGCCGGTAAAAGTTTTCGAATCGAGCGAACTTTCGGCGCAGGCGCTGGCGCTCGACGGCCAGGGCGGATTTTTCGTGGGGACATCGCCCGACGGCAAGGTCTATCACGTGACCGCGCAGGGGCAGAAGACGGTCTTCTTCGATCCCGGCGCGAAATACATCTGGGACCTGGCGCTGGGAGCGGACGGAACGCTGTACGTGGCCACCGGGGACAAGGGGCTGCTCTACGCCGTTTCGCCGGAGGGCCAGGGCCAGCGATTTTATTCGAGCGATGAGGCGCACATCCGTGTGCTGGCGTTCGACGGAAAAGGAAATCTGCTGGCGGGGACGGAACCCAACGGGCGCGTCCTGCGGTTTTCGCTGGCGGCGGTAAAAGCCGGGCAGGAGCACAGCGCGTTCGTGCTGCTGGAGACCTCGAAGCACGAGGTGACCGCGCTGGCGGCGGCCGGCGATGGAAGCGTTTACGCAGCGGCGATTGGCGAGAAGCAGCGGCCCGGAATCATCGCGGCTCCCATCGCGGGGCAATCTTTTGTCTTCTCGACGGGGCTCGCGGGAGTGGCCGCCGGGGGCGCGGCTCCAGCGGCGCCCGCGCCCGGCGGCGTGCAACTTGCTCCGCAGATCAGGCCTCTGTTTTCACCGGCACCCGCGCCGCTGGCCAGCGCCATTTACCGCATCGCGCCCGACGGGGCGCCCGAGGAGATCTGGAGTTCGCGGGAAGAGGGAGTCTATTCGCTGGGGCTGGACGGCGCGGGACGCGTCCTGGCGGGAACGGGAAACGGCGGGGCGCTGCTGGCGATTGACGGCCATAAACTTTTTGCGCAGCTGGCCAAGTCCGGCTCGGCGCAGGTGACGGGGATGGCGCGCGGCGCGGACGGGCGCGTGATTCTGTGCACGGCCAATCCGGGAAAACTATTTTCGGCGGGGCCGGAACTGGAGGCGGAGGGCAGCTACGAATCGCGGTCGTTTGACGCGAAGATTTTTTCGCGGTGGGGACGGCTGGAATGGTGGAGCACGATTTCCTCGGCGGATTCCGGCGGCAAAGGCGCCCATGCGCGGCTGGCGTTTTTTGTGCGCTCAGGCAACACGGAAGATCCGGGGCGGGAATGGAGCGCGTGGGCCGGGCCGTATACGAAGCCGGGAGAGACCGTGCAGGCGCCGGCGGCGCGGTTTGTGCAGTGGAAAGCGGTGCTGCGCCATGCCAAAGCCGGCGAGGAGATTGACTGGGTGAGTCTGGCCTATCTGCCGCGCAATGTCGCGCCGGAGGTGGATGGAATTGCGGTGCAGGAGCCGGGAGTGCGCGTGCAGGGGCCGTTTGGGATTACTGGCGGAGGCGCGCCGGCGATGGTGACCCTCAAGTCTCCGGCGCAGAAGGGCGCAGCGGGATTGCCCGGCCTGCAGGCGTTGATTACGCCGCCGAAGATGGAGGCCATGCCGCAAGGGACGGCGCAGAAGGGTTTCCGTTCGGTGCTGTGGACGGCGCACGACGACAACGAGGACGAGCTGCGCTACGCGGTCTATTACCGCGGCGAGGGCGAGCACGATTGGAAGCTGCTGAAGGACGGGCTGGAGCAGAAATTTTACAGCTGGGACGCCACGGCCTTTCCCGACGGAGCCTACTATTTGAAGATTACGGCGACGGACGCGCCGTCGAATCCGCCGGCGGGGGCGCTCACGGCCGAGCGCGAGAGCGAACGATTCGAGGTGGATAATACGCCGCCGGTGGTGGAAGGGCTGCGCGCGGCGCAGGGCACGAAGAAGGGCGGCGGAATGGATGCGCAGTGCGTGGCGCGGGACGCCGGGAGCGGGATCGAGCGCGCGGAGTACAGCCTGGACGGCGGGGAATGGACGATGCTGGCGCCGGTAGGCGAACTGAGCGATGCGAACGAGGAGCGCTACGAGTGGAGTTTGTCCGGGCTGGCACCGGGGGAGCATACGCTGGCGGTGCGGGCGGCGGACCGGCAGGAAAATGCGGGCAGCGCAAAGATTGTCTTTACGGTGGCGGGGGCCAAGCATTAGAACAGAGGGAACACGAGGAGCGGCCAGCGATGAAACAACCGCCCAAAATGCCGTTCAAGCCCGGCGCGGGGGAGGAATTCCCTTCCCCGGCGGCGATTGCCGAGGCGCATGCGCGCATTGCGCCGCGCATTCATCGCACCCCGGTACTGACCAGCGCATCGCTCGATGCGCTGAGCGGGGCGCGGCTTTATTTCAAATGCGAAAATTTCCAGAAGACCGGATCGTTCAAGATTCGCGGGGCGGCCAACGCGATTTTTTCGCTGAGCGAGGCGGAAGCGGCGCGGGGCATCGTGACGCATTCGAGCGGAAATCATGCCGCGGCGGTGGCCTGCGCGGCGGCGTGGCGCGGGGTTCCGGCGTGGATCGTGATGCCGCGCAACGCGCCGCAGGTGAAATGCCGGGCGGTCGAGGCTTACGGCGGAAAGATCACGTTCTGCGAGCCGGCGGTCTCCGCGCGGACGGAGACGGCGTCGAGGATTCAGCTGGAGACGGGCGCGGTACTGGTGCACCCGTATGACGATGACCGGATTATTGCCGGGCAGGCCACGGCGGCGAAGGAGCTGCTGGAAGAGGTTGGCGATCTGGATGCGGTGCTCGCGCCGGTGAGCGGCGGGGGGCTTTTGAGCGGGACGTCGCTGGGGGCCAGAATGCTGGCGCCGGAGATTCGCGTGTTTGGGTGCGAGCCGGAGCGCGCGGACGACGCTTACCAGTCGATGGCCACGGGAAAATTGCAGGCGCTGGAGAAGAGCGACACGATTGCCGATGGATTGCGGGCGTCGCTCGCGCCGCGGACATTCGCGATTTTACGGCGCAACGTGGAGGGGATTCTGCTGGTCAGCGAGGCCGAGATTATTGCGGCGATGCGCACGGTGTGGGAGCGGATGAAGATTGTGATTGAGCCGTCGTCGGCGGTGGCCCTGGCGCCCCTGTTGCAGCGCAGCGGCGTGGCGGAGTTGCATCTGCGGCCGCGGGCGGACGGGGGGAAATTGAAGATTGGGGTGATTTTTTCGGGCGGGAATGTGGATTTGGGGGCGTTGCCGTTTGGGCAGGGGTAGCAATACCAAGATGCCGGGCTGAAGCCCGGCGCCTACATAAACAAGAAGAATCAAGAGAAGGAAAGACCGCTGCACGCGGTGTGGCTGGATTGCGCCCGCGCCGTGAAGTCAGACTGCGTGTGTCCGCCCTTCCCTGTTATTGGACGATGAGGGTGAAGGGAGTGGTGTGGGTGATGGCGCCGGAGGTGCCGGTGACGGTGACGGTGTAGGTGCCGGCGGTGGTTTTTTTGGTCGGAGCGGGAGGAGCGGAGGAGCCGCCGCCGCAGCCGGACAGGGGGAGAATCGCCGCGAGGAGGAGGGCGGCGCAGGCAGCGGACAGGGCCAGGCGCAGGCGCGGCTGTTTTTTAGAGAAGGACAGCAGCGCGAGGAGCAGCGCGGCCAGGAGCACGGGAATAACCGGCAGCGGGATGCCGCGACCCGCGGGGGGACGGAAGCCTGCGGGAGGAAGCAGGGCGGTGGTGGTGACGGTTACAGTGCCGTTGCCGTTCACGGCCAGCGGCGAGGTGACCGCGCAGGTTGTGCCTATTGCGGGAACCGTGCAGCTCATGGTCGTGGAAGCGGTGAAACCGTTGAGAGCGGCGATGGAGACGGGGAAAGAGGCGGAGACGCCGGCTTTGACCGTGGCGCTGGTGGCGCCGGTGCTTACGATGACAAAATCCGGGCCGAGGACAACGAAGGGGACGGTGGCGGTGGTCACTGCCGGCGGGCCGGGATTTGTGACGGAGACCTGGGCGACGCCCTGGGCGGCGAGTTGGGCGGCGGGCAGCGTGGCGACCAACTGGGTGGCGGAAGAGGCCGTTGGAGCCAGAGAGGTGGTGGTGCTGCCCATTTTGAAATTGATGGTGGCGCCGGAGAGGAAGCCGGTGCCGTTGACGGTGAAGGTGGCGATGCTGGCGGCGCTCTGCATGGCCATGACGGGCGAAATGGAGCCGATCTGGAAGGCGGGCGTGTTAGCGGCGGGGCCGAGGTTGAGGTCCCAGACGCCGCGGCCGTGCGTGCCGGCGCGAAGCGTGCGCGAAGGATTGTGCAGGGTGAGGGAGAGGATTTCGGAATTGGGGAGCGTGCCCGCGGCGCCGAGAGGAGTCCAGGGTGCGTTGCCGGTGGTGGTGAAGAAGGCGCCGATGTCGGTGGCGACGTAAATCGTGTTGTGCGTGGAATCGTCGGGGTCGATGACGAGGTCGTTCACCGGGATGTCCGGGAGGGAGCCGATTGCGCCGTAAGAGCCGCTGATGTCTGTCCAGGAGGGAGCGAGGGTGGCGTCGGCGATGACGAAAACGTGGCCCTTGCCATCGCAGACGACCACCACATTGTTGCAGCTTCCAAAACCAGAAAAGGTGATGTAGGCCTTTTTGGAGTTGGCGGGGTCGACGGCGATTTGGGTAATGGCGCGGCCGGGGAGCGCAGCGGTGGTAAGGCTGGCCCAGGCGGTGCCGCTGTTGGTGGTGGCTTCGATTTCGCCGTCATCCGCGCCGGTGTAGAGGGTGGTTGAGGCGCTGGGAGCGACGGTGATGGCGTTGAGGACGCTCGTGCCGCCTGTGCCGCAGCCGGTAGGATGCGTGGAACTGGTGAGATCGGGAGAAATAACGTTCCAGGAGTTGGCGCCATCCTTGGTCTGCCAGACGCGGCAGGTGCCGAAATAAAGCGTGAGGGGATTGTTTTTGTCGAGGATGAGCGGAGGAATGAAATTGCCGCGGTCGGTGGAGGTGATGCCGGTGGTGCCGACGAAACCGTTGCCGAACATGCCGTCGCCGGAGTAGGCGATGCCGATGAGAAGAATGCCGCTGGGGTCGGGAAGATATTCGCACTCGGAGTAGGAGGTGGTGGGAGTCTGGGGATCGATGGCGGTGAAGCCGCCGTCGCAGCCGAGGCCGGAGTCCTTCCAAGCGGGAATGCCGTTGTAAACCTGCACGCCGTTGTCCTGCGCGCCGCCGAGGGCGAAGGCGGGAGTGGAGGGATGGATGGAGATGCCCGGATAGAATTGGGTGATGTTGAGCTGGGCGTTGAGATTGAGCCAATAACCGGCGCCCACCGCCGCCTTGGTGGTGTCGGTGGCCATGTCCGTTCTCCAGACACCGCCGTCGTTGCCGGTGTAGAGGGAGAAGGTGGGAGTGGCGCTGGTCTTGGCAAAGGCGATGGCGTGAGTGTCCACATGGAGGCCGTCGGCAAAGTTGTTGCGGGAGATTTCCGTCCAGGTGGAGCCGCCGTCGGTGGAGCGCGCGAGGGTGGAGTTCTTGGCGGAGCCGCCGGCGTAGACGGTGTTGGGGTCGGTGGGGTGAACGGCGAGGACGAGGTCGTAGAAGCACTGGTCGTTGCAGAAGCCGCTGGCGGGTGTCATGAGCGAGGCGGAGAGCTGTGTCCAAGTGGAGCCGTTATTGGTGGACTTGATGACGCCAAGGAGTTTGGAAGAGCTTCCGGAGCTGTCGGCGATGGCGGCGTAGAGGGTGGCGTCACTATTGGGGGCGATAGCGAGAGCAATGCGGCCAAGGTTTGAGGTCAGTGGCAGTGTCAGCTTGCTGAAAGAGATGGTGCAGGAGGTGACGGCGGCGGAGGACTTGTAGATGCCGTTGCGGGCTTCGCCGAAGGGAAAGCCGAGGGCGACGTAGGCGACGCCAGTGTTGTCGAAGACGACGCCGGTGGGCGGGTCGCCGGCGGTATCCCCAGCCACCGGAACGGGGAGGACGCTTTTCCAAGTCGCGCCGCTGTCAGCGGAGCACCAGAGGCCGGACCAGAGAGCCATCCCGCGGCCGCGAACGCCGGCAAGAAGAATATTGTTTTTCCCCGCGACGGGATTGACGGCCAGATTGCCGACCATGGGGCCCTGGCGATTATTATCGAGCGGCGAGGGAGCGCCGAAAGTGGAATCGCGGGTCCAGGTGGCGCCGCCGTCGATGGATTTGTAAACGCCCGCGCCGTAGACGTTGTCGCCGCCGTAGTTGTCTTCGCCGGTGCCCACGTAGACGGTGGAGGGGTTGGTGGCCGGGTCGAGAGTGATGGAACCGATGGAGACCAGCGGCTGGTAGTCGAACAGTGGCGCCCAGTTGGCGCCCGCGTCGGTGGTCTTCCAGACGCCGCCATCGGCGCCGCCGATGTAGACGGTTTTGCCGGTGGCGTCGTGGGATTCAGAGGCGATGGCGGTAACGCGGCCGGAGGTGAAGGGCGAATTAAAAGTGGAACTGGTGGCTTGCGGGCCGATGGGGAGCCAGGCGGCCGAGGTGCCGCTGGGAGGAATGAGGAAGCCGCCGCCGGCGTTGCCGGTGATGATGGCCACCTGACCGCCGCCGGAGGTGTTCGTGGCGGGGCTCGGCGATGTCGGCGCAGGAAGCGGGGCGAGGCCGAGAGCGGCGCGCTGGGCATTGCGCATCTGGCGAAGATGTTCGAGGGCCCTGGAGCGGGCGCCCTGGGGAATGAAGCCGAGGGGGTAGGCGCGCTGGTGATAGAACCACTGCTGGCGGCGCTTGAGGAATTCCGCGCCCTCGCGCTCGCGGTCTTCCGCGGGAGCCACTGCCGCGCCCTGGCCGCTGGCCGGAGCGGCGGCCGCGGGCATGGGCTTGAGTTGAGCGCGAGCCGGCGCGACCGGCAGGAGGAGAGTAACGGCGAGCAACAGGGAGAAGGCCGAAAAGCGAGGATGCCAGGCCTTCATCGTGGACAGGTTCGAAGTCATGAAAGGGAGATTCTCCTCGGTGGTGCTGGAACAATCCCGGTTACAATTCGGCAATAAGATGAGACCCACACGGGGATGGTTGGCTGGAACTCCGCGGAATGTTCATCCCCCGAAAGGTTACTACAAACCAAGAGTCTCCCCAAGAGACAGGAGACCGGCAAACTGAAACGATGTCCTTGCGGCGACCGCTAGACGCCGGGCGCGGGAAAGACGACATCCCAGAACGAGGAGGCGCGCTCGGCGAATTCGACGGGAAGCATGAAGCCTTCGGCTGTTTTCTGGGGGACTCGGGTAACGGTGGCGCCCAGGCGCTTGTGGGAGCGCGGATTTTCAACGACCAGGCGGGTGCCTTCGGGAAGAGAGTCGGCCACGACCAGCATGGCCCCGACTTCGCTGACGGCCACGGTCATGGCCTTGAGCGATTCCGGCTTCCCGTTCACGTGCAGGAGGACGGGCATGCGCAGCATGGCGCGCAGATGCCGCCGGCGGTCATCCATCAGCGTGGCGGCGCGCAGGGGAGCATCATCGGGCTTGACCGGGGCTTTGACCGGCTTGGGTGGTATCTTGGAATGGTGCTCCGGCGGTTTCACAGCTCCAACCCCCAAAAATCGGTCTCGGGACCGACGAGTTCAAATCCGTATTCCCAGCCTTCCGGGCGCGGCTTGCTCTTGGAAACCACGACGGCGACGACGCTGCCGCGCGTGGCCCGGTTGATCAGGGCGACGCGGTGTTCGGTTTCGAGGTCGCGGGACAAAACGATCATGCAGCCGGTGGGGTTAACCACGCGGGTATGCACATCCAGCCGCACCCGCTGCCCATCGTCCTCGTCCCATTCGATGCGCACGGGAACCCGGGAGTTCATGCGCGGACCGCGGCGCTTGTCGCCCAGCGGTTCGCGTTCGGTGGTATGTTTAAACCAGGTCGCAGCCATCGCCCGCACCTCTCGACTCATGCTAAAGTCGTGTTCCGGGGCAGTCAATAGTACTGCCGCGCATACGCCAAGGCGCAAAGGCGGCAGGCGCGGCTCCGGCAGGCGGGCCTGCGCGGGGCGCCCGGAAAAACATTGCAAACACTACTTTGAAGACTCTAATCGTTAACGCAGACGACTTGGGATGGACCGAAGGGGTGAACCGGGGCATTGGCGCGGCGCACCGCCGGGGCATCGTCACCAGCGCTTCCCTGCTGGCCAATGGGACGGCCTTCGCCTCGGCCGTGGAACTGGCCCGGGCGGAGCCGGCGCTGGGCGTCGGCGTGCACCTGAACCTCAGCGACGGCGCACCGATCCTTTCGCCGTGGGACGTGCCCAGCCTGATCGCGCAGGAGCGCCGCATGGGCGGGGGGCCGGGATCGCTCTTTACCTGGCTGCTGCTGGGGCGGCTGGACCCCGGCGAGGTGGAGCGGGAATGGGACGCGCAAATCGGCAAGGTGCGCGACGCCGGGATTACGCCCACGCACCTGGACGGGCACAAACACGTGCACATGATTCCCGGACTGTTTGAGATTGCCCTGCGGCTGGCAAAACGCCACGGCATTCCCGCCATCCGCATCTCCCATGAGTCCCCGCTGCTGCGCGATGCGCTCTCCACCGGGAGCGACTTTTCCCCGCGGGCCGCCCTGCAGCGCCTGCAAGGGCGGGTGCTGAAGCTGCTGACGACAAACGCCCCGGCGCTGGCCCGCCGCGCGGGCATCGCCAGCCCCGGTCATTTCTGCGGTATCACCCAGACCGGCCTGCTCACCGAAGAGGGCGTGGCCGCGCTGCTGCACAACCTTCCCGAAGGCACGACGGAACTGATGACCCATCCGGGCGAAGCGGACGAAGAGTTGCGCCGGGCCTCCACGCGGCTGCAGAAATCCCGGCACACAGAGTTGTTCATTTTGACGTCACCGCGGATTCGAAATCTTGTCGCCAGCCAGGGCATCCGCTTGCTACACTATGGAAGCGTGGTTCGCTCGAATGAGAAGTGAAAACCCGATTCAGTATTCCATCGTTGTCCCGTTCTTCAACGAACAGGAGAACATACCACCCCTTTATCTGAAGCTCACCGAAGTGATGGACGCCATCGGCGAGTCCTACGAGATGATTTTCATCGACGACGGCAGCCGGGACAGCACCTACCGCGTCCTCGAGGACATCTATGAACACGACCGGCGCGTGAATCTGGTGCGCCTGCGGCGCAATTTCGGACAGACGGCCGCCCTGAAGGCGGGATTCGATTACTGCCGCGGCGACGTGATCATTTCCATGGACGGCGACCTGCAGCACGACCCCGCCGAGATTCCCCAGTTTCTGGAAAAAATCGAGCAAGGCTATGACCTGGTGAGCGGCTGGCGCGTGGCCCGCAAGGACCACTGGCTGACGCGGCGGCTGCCCAGTAAGGTGGCCAACTGGATGATGGCCAAGCTGAGCGGGATTTCGGTGCATGATTTTGGGACCACGTTCAAGGCCTACCGCCGGGAAATCATTCAGGAAATTCATCTCTACGGAGAGCTGCACCGGTTCATTCCCGCGCTGGCGGGCTCCAATGGCGCGCGCATCGCGGAAGTGCCCATCGTCAACCTCGAGCGCAAGAGCGGCAAATCCAATTACGGCATCGGGCGCACCATCCGCGTCTTCCTGGACCTGCTGATCATCAAGTTCATGCTGGACTATTCCACGCGGCCGCTGCAGCTGTTCGGCCTGGTGGGCGTGGCCGCGACGGGCCTCGGCGGAACCATCTGCGTGGTCCTGGCTCTGGAAAAGCTGATTTACCATACGGCGCTGTTCACCGAGCACGGCCCCTTGCTGCTGCTGGGCGTGGCCCTGATTGTCAGCGGCATCCAGTTCATCTCCATGGGCCTGCTGGGGGAAATGATCTCGCGCACCTACTACGAATCGCAGAACAAACCCATCTACGCCCTGCGCGAAGTGAAAAGCCACCGCAAGGAAATGGGCGATTCCGCCGAAACGCGCCCCTCCGGCGGCGGCGCTCCCGAGCGCTAGACCCCGCCTTTCTCACAAGACTCGCGCCGTACTCGCAAGCCCCCGCGCAAATTGCTGTTTGGGATGGAAACGGAAGGAAGCGGCTCCCCATGGGGCCGCCCTGAATTCCAGAAAAAGTTGGTGCGGCAAAGAGGACTCGAACCTCCACGGTATTACTACCGCCAGCACCTCAAGCTGGTGCGTCTGCCAATTCCGCCATTGCCGCACTGTTGCACTGCAAGAAAAAACTTGCTTCTACCGCTGAACACTCCCGTTCCCCGGCGCGCCGCGCAACTTCCGCCGCGAAAACAAGAGATGCCATTGTAGCCGCGGGCCACTTCGCCCGCAAGCGAGGCAAAAAAAATTGTCAGGGCTTGGCGGCGGGCTGCGGCGCCGGGGCTTGCTGCGCCGGAATCGCCGGAGCGGGCGTCACGGGCGCGCTCTTCGCCGGCGCGGGCTGCGACACCCGCTCCAGAATCGAACTGCCCTTGCTCATCGTCTTATCCTGCCGCAGGACCATCGCCAGCGCGCAGACCATGAACATCACCGCGCACCACGTCGTCGCATTCGATAGCGCATTGGCCGCGCCCCGCGGTCCGAACGCCGTCTGGCTGCCCGAGCCTCCGAAGGCCCCCGCCAGGTCCGCCGCCTTGCCGCTCTGCAGCAGCACCACGATAATCAGCACGAAACAGTTCATCACGAAAAACAACGTCAGCAGCCAGCTGAACCACTTCCAGCCCACCATGATGACTGCGATTCCCAGCAACAGGGCAATGGCCCATTTCACGGCACTCGGCATTTCCAGCTCCCTCTCAATGATTCACAATTGCGGCAAACGACTTCGCATCCAGGCTCGCCCCGCCTACCAGCGCCCCGTCCAGCTCTTCCTGCGCCATCAATCCCTGGATGTTATCGGGTTTGACGCTGCCGCCGTATAGGATGCGCATCGCGGACGCGGCCGCCGCGGAAAACTTCTCCGCCGCGCACCCCCGCAGTACCCGGTGCGCCCCCGCCGCGATTTCCGGCGTGGCCACGCGCCCGGTCCCGATCGCCCACACCGGCTCGTACGCTAACAGAATACGGGAGAATTCCTCGCCGGTCAACGAACCCGGCCCGCCCCGGAATTGCCGCCCCAGCACCTCTTCCGTCTTTCCGCCCTCGCGCTCCGCCAGCAGCTCCCCCACGCACACAATCGGCGTCAGCCCCGCCGCCAGCGCCGCCCTGCTCCGCTTGGCCACGGTCTCATCCGTCTCCCCGAAAAACTGCCGCCGCTCCGAATGCCCGATGATCGCGTAGCGGCATCCCGCCTCCACCAGCATCCCTGCGGACACCTCTCCCGTGAACGCGCCTTCCTTCTCCCAAAACACGTTCTGCGCCGCAATCCCCACGGCGCTTCCCTTCGCCGCCTCCGCCGCCACCGCCAGCGACGGATACGGCGGCGCAATCACGATGTCGCAATGCCCCGCGCCCGCCACCAGCGGCAAAAACGCCCCGAAAAACGCCCGCGTCTCCGCCTGCGTCTTGTACATCTTCCAGTTTCCCGCGATCACCCTGCGCCTCATGCCCCCCGCCCCTTCTCCGTCAGCGCTTCCACGCCGGGCAGCTTCCTTCCCGCCAAAAACTCCAGCGAAGCCCCGCCGCCTGTCGAAATATGCGAAATTCTTCCGGCCACGCCGCTCTGATGCACCGCCGCCACCGAATCCCCGCCGCCCACCACCGACACCGCCCCGCCGTCCGTCGCCGCCGCCACCGCTTTGGCCACTTCCAGCGTGCCCTGGGCGAACGCCGGCATTTCGAAAACGCCCATCGGCCCGTTCCACACGATGGTCTTGGCCTTCGCAATCTCCGCCGCGTACGCCGCGATGCTGCGCGGCCCGATGTCCAGCCCCATCTCCGCCGCCGCGGTTTCGGCCACGCCGCAGGTATGCTTCAGCGCGCCGGCTTTGAACTCCGCCGCCACCACATGATCCACCGGCAGCAGCAGCCGGAAATTTTTACTCTTGGCCTCCGCCAGCAGCCGCGCCGCCAGCTCCACCTTGTCCGCCTCCACCAGCGATTTGCCGATGGGCAGTCCCTGCGCCTTCAAAAACGTGTACGCCATCCCGCCGCCGATGAGCATGGCGTCGGCGACCTTCATCAGATTCTCCACCACTTCAATCTTGTCGGAAACCTTGGCCCCGCCCAAAATAGCCACGAACGGCCGCGCCGGATTCGTCAACGCCTTGCCAAGATACTCCAGCTCCTTCTCCATCAGCCGGCCCGCCGCCGCCTGCTTCACAAACCGCGTAATCCCCACCACCGAAGCGTGCGCCCGGTGCGCCGAACCAAACGCGTCGCAGATGTACACACCGTCGCACAGCGCCGCCAGCTGTTTCGAAAACGCCTCGTCGTTCTTTTCCTCCCCCGGATAAAAACGCACGTTCTCCAGCAGCAGGATTTCCCCGTCGCCCAGCGCTCGGCTGCGCGCCTCCGCCACTCCGCCCACCGTCTCCGCAGAAAACTCCACCCGCCGCCCCAGAATCTCTTCCAGCTTCTTCGCCGCCGGCAGCAGCGAATATTTGGCCTCCGGCGCTCCCTTGGGCCTTCCCAGATGCGACGCCAGCACAATCCGCCCGCCCTTGGCAATCGCCAGCCGCAGCGTCGGCAGCGTCTCCCGGATGCGCGTGTCGTCGGTCACCACGCCGTCCTTCAGCGGCACGTTGAAATCCACGCGGATGAAGACGCGCTTCCCCCGCAGCTCCAGATCGTCCATCGTTAATTTATTCATGTTCGCCGTTCACCGATAGGCGTGCCTCGTGTTTCGTGACGGGTGACTCGTGGAAGAAAAAAAACAGCCCGCCGTTTTTTCACTCGCCACTCGCCACCAGCCACCCGCCACTTCCCTAAAACTTCCCCGCCATGAACTTGATCAAATCCCGGCACCGGCACGAATACCCCCACTCATTGTCGTACCACGCCAGCACCTTCACGCAGCGGTCGCCCACCACCTTGGTGTAGCCCGAATCCACGATCGAAGAGTGCGGATTCCCCTTGAAGTCCGCGGACACCAGCTCTTCCTCGGTATAGCCCAGAATCCCCTTCATCGGCCCTTCCGCCGCCGCCTTCAGCGCCGCGTTCACCGCTTGGACCGTGGCCGGTTTTTCGGTAAAGACCGTCAGGTCCACCACGCTCACGTTCGGCGTGGGCACGCGCATGGCGTAGCCGTCCAGCTTCCCTTTCAGCTCCGGAACCACCAGATGCAGCGCCTTGGCCGCGCCCGTCGAGCTGGGAATCATGTTCAGCGCCGCGGCGCGCGCCCGCCGCAGATCCTTGTGCGGCAGGTCCAGCAGCCTCTGGTCGTTCGTGTAGGAGTGAATCGTGGTCATCGTCCCGCTGACGATTCCAAACGTATCCTGAAGCACCTTGGCCACCGGTGCCAGGCAGTTCGTCGTGCATGACGCGTTCGACACCACGTGGTGCTTCGCCGGGTCGTACGTCTTGTCGTTCACCCCCAGCACCAGCGTGTGGTCCGGTCCGTCCGCCGGCGCCGAAATAATCACCTTCTTCACCGTTCCGCGCAGATGCTTCTTCGCGTCCGCGCCCTTGGTAAAGAGCCCCGTGGATTCCACCACGATTTCCGCGCCCACCGACGACCAGTCAATCTCCGCCGGATCTTTCACCTTGAAAACCTTGAAGCTCTTGCCCTCGACCGCGATGGTGTCCTCGGTGTGCGTGACCTTGTGCGGCAGGTTTCCCAATATCGAATCGTATTTCAGCAGGTGCGCCAGCGTGGCCGCGTCGGTGACGTCATTCACCGCCACCACCTCGATGTTCTTGTCGTCCAGCGTCGTGCGCATGATGTTGCGTCCGATGCGTCCGAAGCCGTTGATTCCTACCTTGATGGGCATGATTCCTCCAAGCAGTTGGCCGCGATCCGCAAGACAAAGCGCGCGTCCGCGTCGTTTTACTTCTTTTCATGCTAGGTGCCTGATGCGCAATTGTCAACGAGGCACGACCCGCAAATTTGCGCTGGCTGCCATCGGCGAAATTCCGTTTTCGCCCGCGCGAAACTTCTCCGGGCTCCCCTACTTCGGAAACTGCTTCACCCGCGTCACCCGCTCCCCCTGAAAGCGCACGAAAATCGTCAGCCCCGGCGGCTGCCCGTAAATCCAATCCTCAATCTCATTCCCTTCCTCGTCCCGCTCCCGCACCTTGCGCTCCGGCTTGCCCAGCGCCGCCACCACCATCTCCCGGTCCATCCCCACCGCCGCCCGCCTCTCCGCGATGGCCTTTTTCATCTCCGGCGGGATCGTATCAATCCATTGCACCGCCGCCGACCTCTGCTTCGAAAAATCCAGCAGCGGATCCAGCAGTTGTTTCAATTCCTCTGGCGTCAGGTCCGGCACGGCTTTGCCAAACTCCAGAAAAATCGTGCTGCCCATGCCCGGCTGAATCCCCGGCGGCCCGCTCTCCTGCGTGGTCGTCTGCGTCGTGGGCCTGGGCATGCCCCCTCCGCCCACCTGAATTTGCAGCCGGTCCCGCCAGCGCTTCTTGATCCGCCCCCCGCCGTTCACGTCCACCACGATGTCGTGCGCCCGAAATTCCAGCCGCGTAATCTGCGCCGTATCCCCCGTATTCACCGCCGCTCCGCGCCGCGTCACCAGCCGGTCCAGTTCCTGCTGGTTCACCGGCTGCCCCGCGCGCAGCAGAAGTCCCTGCTTGCCTCCCGGCAGCGGCTTGCGCGCATGCACGAACTCCCCCGAAACAAAGCGCACCAGCTCCAGCCTCGATTCCGGCCGCAGCGCCGCCTTCGGCTTCTTCTCCCCTTGTCCTTTGGATTGTTCCTTCGATTGTCCGGCGGATTGTCCCGCAGCCGCATCCTGGCCTCGCGCCGCCCGCGCATCCGCGGCCGCGAACAGCAGAAAACTTAGCGCAATGGACGGCCAGGCTGGCATCTTTACTCTACCCCTGCATCTTAGGATGCTCGTTTCCGCCCTTGCGGGTGCTTCCCTCTACCGGCAGTCCACCTGAACTCCCGCGCGGTCAATCTTCATCGGCAGCACCTGCCCCCCGGCGCGCTCCACCGCCGCCTCCACCGCCAGCCGCGTGACCGGCTCAATCAGCAGGATCAGGCAGCCGCCTCCTCCCGCTCCGCACACCTTGCCCGCCAGCGCTCCCTTGCTCCGCGCTCCCGCGATGATGGCGTCAATCGTCTTCGTCGAAATCGTCGGCAGGCTCTTCTTTCGAAACGTCCATTCCTCGTGCATCAGCTTCCCGGCCCTTTTCCAGTCGCTGCTCTCCAGCGCCCCGCGCATGGCCTGCGCCACCTGCGAAATCTTTTCCAGGTTCCGCTGCACGTCCTTCTTCCCGTTGATGTGCGCCTTGTACACTTCCCAGTTGTTGATTCCCGATTGCCGCGGCTTCCCCGTATAGCACAGCACCAGCCGCCGCTCCAGTTCGTCCAAATCCACGTTCAGCGCCGCGCGCCGCTCCCCGCCCGGCGGCAGTTCGATCGCCGCCGCTCCTCCATACGCCGGCGGATAATGGTCCTGCGTTCCCGTGGGCACGCGAATCACGATGGCCTCCGCGTCGCGGCTGATGTGTATCCAGTTTTCCTTGCTCTTGTCCGCCCCGGTCAGCTTGTCCAGCGCCCCGCAGATGGCCACCGCCATCGCGCTCGATCCCCCAATCCCCGCTCCCGCCGGCGCCTCCGAATTCGTCGTCAGCGTAAATCCCTGCTCCGCCCGCGGCCGGAAAAATTTCACCAGCTCCGCCAGCAGCGGCAGCCGGTATCTCTTCGCCTTCCCCAGCGCCGCCAGCGACGCGAAACTTTCTTCCTTCTTGGTATCCCGCGAAACCAGCCGGATCTTGGTGTCCCCCGCCGCATGCGTTTCGATCACGCACGACGCATACCGCGTGATCGCCGCATTCACCGTCACCGCGCCCGGATGAAACAGGTACAGCGGCCAGATGTCCAGCGTTCCTCCGGCCAGATCCACCCGCGTCGGCGCCTTCGATTCAATCCTCATTACTTCGTCCCGCCGCCCGCCGCCCGCACCCTCGGCGCCAGAAACGGGCTGGGCTCCTTGGCCAGCGAAACATTCTGCTCGAAGCACCGCCGGCACCGCGCTTCATACATCCCGCCCGCTCCCACCACCACCAACTCTTCTGACTCCACCAGCCTCTGCGTATGCACCGCCGGATTTCCGCAGCGCACGCAAATCGCCAGCAGCTTGGTAATCTCCTCGGCCACCGACAGCAGCCGCGGCATCGGCTCGAACGGCCTCCCGCGGTAGTCCGTATCCAATCCCGCCACGATCACCCGCTTGCCCGAATCCGCCAGCTTCGTGCACACGTTCACCAGCTCTTCGCCCAAAAACTGCGCCTCGTCGATCCCGATCACTTCCGTCCGCGGCTGCACCTGCGCCAGCACGTCCTCCGCCCGCACCGCCACCTGCGAAGGAATCCCCAGCCCCGAATGCGACACAATCTCGTCCGCCGCATACCGCTCGTCAATCTTCGGCTTGAAAATCTGCACCCGCTGCCGCGCGATCGCCGCCCGCCGCAGCCTCCGGATCAGCTCCTCGCTCTTCCCCGAAAACATCGGACCCACAATCACTTCGATCCAGCCCATGTTCCCCTTGACGATGTCCACGTTTCCTCCCGGCACTTCTCACCGCGAATCTCGTTCCCGCTGCCTCTTTATATCGCTACCTCATTACTTCTTTCCCTCTTCCCCGTACATCTTCGCATTATAAAACGGCGCCAACGCGCTGATCACCGCCACCCGAAACGACTCCTGCCTCGTTATCAAATTCCCCGACAGCACTCCCCACGCTCCCTGCCCATCCCGTATCCCCGCCGCTCCCGCCAACCGGTCTATCGCCGCGGAAAGCTCCACTCCCCGCTCCACCACTTCCTCCGCCAGCGCTTCCGGCGCCTCGATGCTTCCCGAACACCCGAAGCTTCCCCGCTCCCCGTCGCTCACGTACGCCCAGCTCTCCAGGAAAACTCTTCGCCTCCCGCCTTCCCTCTGCACATCCAGCCCGCCCTCCAGCCCCGCAAAGTACCGCCACTCCTCGCCGCGTTCCCGCCCCAGCCTCTCCACCGCCTCCGCCCTCTGCCTCGCCCCGCGCATCAACTCTTCCCGGCTCAGCGGCGTGTGCCCCACTCCGCTCTCCACTTCCACTCCCACCACCTCAAATTCCGCTCCCGCGCCAAACCTCTCCCCAATCGCCTCCAGCGCCTCCCGCACCCCCTCCACCTTCGGACGCCGCGTGCTTCCCACCGCCACCACAATTCTCGCCATTTTCCCGCAGCCCCGCCGCTGAGGATTGTACTGGCACTCCCCTCGCAATTCCACGCGCATTTACACCAATTTATTTTCGCTTGAGGAAATCTTTCCCGCCGCCGCTCCCCTGCCGTCTCGCTCTCGCTTCCCTCACCACTCCCCTCTTACAAAGCACCTCCACCAATTCTAAAAATTAGCCGTACAACTCCTCTACTTCAGGCTGTCGCCCCTCGTCCACGAACGACAAAACGTTGACAGCTTGCAGTACTAACAACAACAAATACGCTGGATTAAGAAATAAATACCGCTTCCACAATCGTCGCGGCTCACACCCAAGCCGGAACAGCCACTCGAGTCCGTATCTTTGCATCCATCGAGGCGCCTGCCGAAGAACTCCCGCATGAAACGCGAACGCGGCCCCAACAGCCAACATCGGAACCGGAAGCGAATCAGCAAATTCATATGTCCATACCTCCTGGCGAGGACAACCTAACCCGACAAAAACAATCGCAGCCCCGGAATCCCGAATCTCTCGTGCCACTTCTTTCTTTTCATTCCGAGAAAGCCTCCGGAACTTCGACGGCTCCGTCCCGGCAATGACAAGACAAGGAAACATCCGGCGCATATTTCGGCACAAACCATCAAGAATCTCCGCCGTGCTCCCATAAAAATATACAGGAAGCCCCTCCTCTGCGGCCGCACGGCATACCTCAAGGGTTAACTGTGGCCCATAGACACGATCCTTCAGTTTCGTGCCATACAGAAAACGCATCGCCCAACGAACTGGTTGACCATCCGGCACAAGCAGGTCAAAATGATTCAATCGGTAACGTTGTTCATGGTCTAAAACCCCTGTCATGACACCGTGCACAGCAAGCGCAGACACCGAAAAGGCGCAACCCTCGCGTGCCGCCCTCAAAATAGCTTGCAATGCGCCCTTATAATCGATTGGGTCGATCAGCACGCCTAGAACGTTGCGCTTGCCGCTCTTTTGCATTCCTTGCCCCATCGCGTCCTATTCTCTTCGTAGATTTCCTTTAATATTTTCTGGACATCGTATTCCTGCTTCCATTCAGGATACTGCGCCCTGAAGCGCGACACGTCGCTTATCCACCAAATATGGTCCCCACGCCGACACTCTTCTACGTATGACCAATCTAACTTTCGGCTTGCGATTTCTTCGCAAGCCGAAATAGCCTCGATCACAGAACAATTACTGAAACGCCCGCCTCCCATGTTGTATACCTCCGAAATGCCAGGTCGCCGATAGAAAACATCGAAGGCCCGTATCAGATCGACGCTATGGATGTTGTCGCGAACCTGTTTACCTTTGTACCCGTACACGGTGTACGGTCGACCCGTAACAACACACCTCATCAGATATCCAAGGAACCCATGCAATTCCGCAGCCGAATGATTCGGCCCTGTAAGGCAACCTCCCCGGAAACACGCAGTCCTCATCCCAAAATAGCGTCCGTACTCCTGCACTAGGATATCCGCGGCCACTTTCGACGCGCCAAAGAGACTGTGCAGCGACTGATCAATCGAGAAGCCATCCGGAATTCCATTTTGGAAGGCATGCTCGGGCGCAATCTCCCATCGGCTTTCCAATTCGACAAGCGGCAGCTTATTCGAAAGGTCTCCATAGACTTTGTTCGTTGAAGTAAAGAGGAATACGGCTTCGGGCGCATATTTCCGTGTTGCCTCTAGCATATTCAACGTGCCGTTTGCGTTCACCGTAAAATCCATCTTGGGATCGCGGGCCGCCCAGTCGTGCGAAGGTTGCGCGGCGGCATGGATAACAAGCGTAATCTCCCGCCCGTATCGCGCAAAAAGCTCTTCAATCGCTGCCTCGTCGCGCACGTCTATATCAGAATGTCTATAGCCCGGCACCTCCCCATTAAGTCGGTCTCGCATCCATGCCGTCGACGCTTCCGGCCCAAAAAACACACTCCGCATATCATTGTCTATGCCGCAGACATCCAATCCTCTTCTAGCAAAGTGACGCACCGCCTCTGAGCCGATTAGCCCAGCTGCACCTGTAATCACCGCGACGCTCATGTTCATTCCCTTTCTATACCGAGTCGGTGCTCATCCACTAAGCCACCCCCTCGGTACCGCACCCACCATTGCTGCCAACAGGAAACACACTTTCACCCGCCCCCCGCCTGAAACGACACTTCAGCGAAACCTTCCCGGCCTTCCAGAATCATTTCAATGCTCGCAACGACCACCCGAACCATTTGCTCCGGGGAAACTGCCCGCAGACAGTAAGGCTGATCGAAAACGCAATAATCGAAACAAGGCCGGCACCAGAACTCCGGACGAATCACAACGCGGTCTTGCGCGCCTCGCGGTCCGAACCAGACAGGATTCGTAGACCCAAACACAGCAACAACTGGCACGTCGAACAGACCGGCAAGATGCATCGGCCCGCTGTCGTTGCAAATCAGCAACCGACACCGCGATAACACCCCTAGAAACGCGCGAAACTCAAGACTCACCTCATGGCACCGTGCGAGCGCGGGCGCCGCCGAAGGATTGCCGGGGTCCGAAAACCACAGAACGTGCGCATCCTTCTCTGCCAGAACATGCCCCGTCACCTCGGCGAAACGCTCATCGCCCCACCGCCGCACCGCAATCCGCGCCCCCGGATGCACGCCAACCACGAACGCATTCTCGGGAATCCCGCGTTCGCGCAGAAACAACCGCGCCGCATCCACTTCGCTCTCGCTCAACCTCAATCCGCCCAATTCCCGGCTCGTCGCCTTGCCCATCCCCTCCAATATCTGCAGCCAGATATCCGCCCGATGCGGCCGCTTCAGATCCGGCGCAACCCGGTCCGTCAGAAGAAAACCGCCGCCCCCCAGCCCGTAGCCAATCCGCCGCGCCGCGCCGCCCAGCCACAGCAGAAAATTGTCTCGCACGTCCATTCGCCCCGAAATGGCCCAGTCAAATCGCCTCTTCCGCAACGCCAGCAGCGTCCGTGCGAACGAGATCCACTGCCCCGAAAATGGGTTGTACTTCTTCCATCTCGAAAAATGCTGCGCCCACGGCACCCGCACCGGAATAAACTCGTCCACAATCCCCTGCCCCTCCAGAAATGAGGCCAGCTTCGCATTCACCAGCAGCGAAATTCGCGCCCCAGGAAAACTCCGCCGCAGATTCCTCAGAAAAGGAACCAGAATCGCCAGATCGCCCAGATTCCAGTACTCCACCACCAGAATGCTTCTCGGTTGCTCAGAGACATCCTTCAACGCGCGCGGTTTCGGCAGCAGCGGCAAGATCACCCGTAGCATCCCCTCAAACGCGCGCACTAGCCGCCACTTCCGCGGCGTCATCTTCAAAAAGCTAGCCCGCCCTGCCGCTTCGGTTGCCAACTTGCCCTTCGCCCCAACTTCAACACGTTCCACTGTCATCTGACTCCTCGTGATTGTCCGGCTACGCAGAAACACTAGTCTTCGTGGCCACAACGTGAACTTGTTCACCCCTTTTTTGACTCTGAACGAAATCAAATCCATAAGTGTTCGCAAGTCGAATTACATCATCTATCCCGATACCATCAGGCAAGCCGAGCGGATGAACCTCACAGAACAAGGCGGTGCACAGAGGATTCGACAATGCAACCCGCATTCCGCGCAGCGCTGCAAACTCGTATCCCTCGATGTCCATCTTCACTACGCGCGGAACCGGCAGCGAATAGTTGACGGCCAACCAGTCATAATCGACGGATTCAACAACCTCTGAAGGTCCCTCCTCGTCGGCGACGTGCGCGGACTGGCTCAGTGCCTCCGGGTCGCCCAGAACCAGCCTTTTCATTGCTCTCCCGTCGCTCAAGGCCATCTTGAAATGCTTAATGTTTCCTAAACCGTTGAGTCCTATATTCTTTACGAGCCTGCAATGCGCAAGAGTTTCGGGTTCAAACGCGATAACCACACCCCCGGGCCCCACAACTTTGGCCGCAAAAATACTAAACATCCCCAAATTGCTACCTACATCCAGGAAGACATCCCCATCCCGCAGCCTCGACAAAACGCCGCCCAACATTTCCCTTTCCGAATACCACGTACTCTCGACGCAACGCAGTTCATGCGGAGTGCAGGACGCAAACATTGCCTCGGCCCCCCGTAGCGATAGCCTCACCGCATCGGGGTTGCCCAGCAGTCCTGCATACGCCGACTGCATTACCTTGCGCAGCCCCAGCCCCCGTATGCAGGCACCGGCGAAAGAAGAATAGGTAAAACGTCGAACCGTTTCCGAAAGTTGCATCCTAAACTCCTCCTCAAACGATTTTGACTTACCATTGGTAGTTCTCCCTTGCGGTCGCGCCACGCGGCAATCGCGATTCAATCTCAGCAGCACCGCCGAGATTCTCCCTGGGAAACCCTGCAGCCAACTGTAGAACTCTGCTGCGATTATTAGACCGCCGCGCGAACAGCAGCGGAGATGCACACCAGCCAATCACCAGATAGAATGGGATAGCGCCATAAGGCGTCTCGCCGAGAGGAAAAAACATTCCGAAGACCATCATGGCGGTCCAATAGATAATTCCGAAAGGCCTGCCATCGACGCGGTACGCATTCCATAGCAATCGAAAAATCTCCGCCTGAACTAGGCCGAAGATCATGACCCCAATCCATCCGGTATAGCCAAGCGCGTAGAAAAACTCGTTGTGTGGCGTGCGAATGAACTCGCCTTCGAGGTAGGGAACCAAATCGCCGAGTGGAAACCCATAGCCATGTCCCAGAATCATTGTTTGTAAACTTGAATGAACGGAGTTCCAAATTGCCAGCCACCAAACGGTCCTGAATACAAATGTCGCCTCCTGAGGGTCCACCCCTCCGATCCCAGCCGCAGCTTTCTTGTCGCTCAGATCGGCACGGAATGGCGCAATGGCGCGACCAACGATCTCCCTGGCTGAGACATCCTCCTCCGACCTCCCTTGTGGACTCGAAATGCGGAAATCCGTAACGTACATTAAGACAAGCAGCGTCGCTAAGACTGATCCCATTTGCAAAACCCGCTTGCCCTGCCTGGTAAGCACGCACCATACGATCGCCCCAACAGCAAACGCCAGCCACTCAGTGCGAAACTGCATTCCAATCATCACAAAACCGTTCAAGAGCAGCAGATACCAGCTACGATTGATATTTTTTTCATAGGCGAGCAGACCGAGTAAAGCAACGAACGAATAGATAGGCTGTCCAAAAATCGGAACCGGAGCCACTTCAGCGCTGACTCCCGGCACAAACCAATCAACACGGTTGAGAAACAGAACGAAAAGCACACCATAAATCCCATTGAACCAAGCAAAGCCGCGAAAGAGCCGCACCAAGAGACCAGGCCGCATCAGTCCGGCCCAAATTCCCAGGAATAAATAAAGAGGATAGTAATTAAAGGCCAAGTCCCGAACAGCAGTCAGCGAGGGATTGCCCTGCCAGATTCCACGCAATACCTGCACGACCCCGTATGCAAGAAACAAGCCGTACCAAGTCACAAATCGCTTCAAACCCGGCAGCCTCATCACAACCCACAACCATCGGCGGCCTTGGACATTTGGCCCACAAAGCAGAAAGAATCCGAGAACAACTTCGCTTAGGAACACTTTCCAGGCAGGAATACCCAAATAGGCGAACGCCCGGCTAACACCCAGATAGCCCAAGATGAGCACGCATGCGATCTTCGTCCACATCTAGTTGAATAAACCTCGCTTCCGTTCGGTCTCCCCCGGAAACCAATAGATACAGCAAACAGAGATAGCGTAAGCGGCAAATCCAACCGCCATGCTGGCGGCAGCGCCCGTGATGCCCCACCAGCGGATGAAAAATATTGCCGAGATAACCCCTACGGGCGCGGCAATGGCATTCGCAACCAGATCAAAGCGCGGCTTTTGCGTAGCCCGCATGGCCATAGAATGCCCAGTCGAAAATCCTATCGCAGTAGGAACCAGCGCTAGAATCGGCATCAGTAACGCATATGTTGAGTATTTTCCTGCAAACAAAAGGCGCTCCGTTGAACTGGAAATAAGCGCCAGGCCGCCTGCAAAACACAGCGTTCCGGCGCCAAGACCCATACTAACCAGCGTCACTTTGTGCCGCAGCCGCTGTACCGATCCCTTTCCAAAATCAATAGAAAACGAAGGAAGAACTACCAGTCCCGCAGCGAAAACCACCTGTGTCATCACCAACGACGGAATCTGCATCGCCCGAAGAATTCCCGCCGCCCCCAGCCCCAGCATCCCGGCCACCAAAAACATCTGCGTCTGGCTCGAAATCGAAAACAGCACCGTGCTCCCCACCAGCCACCGCCCATACGTCCAGTTCTCCCCCAGCGCCCTGCCCCACGACACTCCCTCCTCCCTGCCAATCCCCCGCTTCAGCAGCCCCAACCGCCACAGCAGCAGCCCCGCCGCCACCGCGCTCCCCCCGCCCATCAGCGCAAACGCCGTGAACGGCCCCAGCCACCCGTATCGTCCCAGCAGGAACAACCCCGCCGCCACAACCGCCAGGTACGTCCCGCTGCCCACCACCGCCACTCCCGGCCGCTGCACCACGTAGCACATTCGCCGCACCAGCCACGCCAGCAGCAGAAACGGCAGCGACAGCCCCGCTCCCACCACCGCTTCCGCCAACGCGCTCCCCGGCCCCCGGCTCCACAGAATCGCCCCCGCCAAAAGCGTCGCCGCCGAGAGCGGCCCCACCAGAATCAAGTGCACCTTCATCTGCGCCCGGAAATATCCCGGCAGCCGCCCCGCATGCCGCGATGGTCCCATCACCGTCATCGGCTCCAGCAGCAGCACGTTATGAAACCCCGAAACGAATAAAAACCCCGCGAACGCCACCGCGAACGCTCCGTACGCCTCCGCCGCGATCCACCGCGCCAGCAGCAGGTTCACCCCAAACCCCGCCCCCGCCGTCAGCCCCTGATCCACCAGCGACACCGCCGACCGCCATCCCCACACCCGCAGCCGCTCCCGCGTAAAAACCACCCCAACTCCGCGGTCCACCGCCGGAACCCCCATTTCCTCAACAACCGGCGTCACGGGAGCCGCCGCGCCCTCCACCGCCGGCGCCATCCCGCCCCAGTCCACTTCCTGCTTCCTCGGCATTTCCCCCATTTCCCCTTGACCCCTGTTTACTTCTATGCTACTATCCCCCATGGTTAGGCCTCTCCACCCCTCGTCAAACCCCTCCCCCGCCGTAACCCCTTTGCAATCTGCACTTAAAAATTCCCCATCCGCAACTCTTTTGGAATCAACACTTACAAACCACCATCGAATCTGCTACACAGCAAAGGACTTCAACTCCCACCGATTCATACACTTTGCCGACCACTACCAACAACTCTTTCATAATCAATACTTTCCAAAAACACAGGGGGGTACCCCCTACCTCCCCTCCCCTCTCAGAACTGCCGGTACCGTCTTCAGTAAGATCTTCACGTCCAGCCACAAGCTCCACCTCTCGATGTACTCCAGGTCCAGCGCCATGTTCGTCTCGAATGACGGGTCCCGCCGCGCCGTCACCTGCCACAACCCCGTCACTCCCGGCTTCACGTCCAGCCTCCGCAGGTGCTCCAGTGTGTAGCGCGCGCAATCGTCCACCGGATGCGGCCGCGGCCCCACCAGGCTCATCTCCCCCCGCAGCACGTTCCACAGTTGCGGCAATTCGTCCAGACTCAGCTTGCGCAGCCAGCGCCCCAGTGAGGTCACCCGCGGATCGTTCTCCATCTTAAAAAACGGCCCGTTGCGCTCGTTCGTCTGCCGCAGCTCTTCTTTCTTCCCGTCCGCGCCCGCCACCATCGTGCGCAGCTTGCAGCAGCGAAACCGCTTCCCTTTCCGCCCCACGCGCTCCGCCACGTAAAATACCGGCCCGCGCGAATCCAGCCGGATCAGGACGGCCAGCGCCGCCAGCGCCGGCGCCGCCGCCAGCATTCCGCAAATCGAAAGGAACACATCCAGAACGCGTTTAACCGCCAGCCCCACCACCGGAATCGGCTCGCCATACAGCTGCATCACCGGAAATCCCCCGATGGAGTGCAGCGGGGCATGCCACCCCAGCCCGTCATACATTTCCGGCACCACGTTCACCCGCAGCCGCAGCGCGCGCGCTTCGAGCGCCATTCGTTTTATCAATTCGCGCTCCGACGGCAGCGTGATGAATAATTCATCCGCGAACTGCGCCAGCGCCACGCTGCGCAATTCGCTCGGAGCGCCCAGCACGCGCGAATCCGCCTGCGTCCTGCGGTCCAGAAATCCGCACACCTGGTATCCCAGGTGCTGGTTCTCCTGGAACCACCGCGCCAGCGCGCACCCGGTGGGCCCGGCGCCAACAATCAGCACGCGCGAAACATTCACTCCCGCGGCCGAGCGGCGAAGAATCAGCGCGCGCTTTGCGGCGCGCCAGCCGGCCAGGGTGGCCAGGTTCAGCGCGCCAGAGAACGCCACCACGAATCCTGAAATTTCTTTTCCGCCGGAAGTGAATAAAAACAGGCCCAGCAAAACCGTGGCGAGGGCCACCGCTTTCGCCACCATGCCCGTCTCTTTCGCGAATCCGCGGTCGCGCGGGGTGCGGTAGAGATCCTGGCTGGCGCAGCCCAGGACCACCAGGGCCGCGTTCAGCAAAAAGAAACCCACCTGGGGCTCACCGGAGAGGGACGCGAAACCCCGCCCGATTATTTCCAGCGGGGGAAAGATTCGAAAGCGCAGCCAGAACGCCAAAGCTCCGTCCACACATACAAGAAGGGCGTCAATCAAGGCATAGGTTGCCTGCACGGGGAGCCCGCGCACGAGGGCATGGCCGCGTCCGTTTGTTCCGGGCCGCAGCACCGGGGGGAACGCGGTATTCGGCGCAAATTTCGAGGGCGGAGTCCATTCCGTCCCCGGCGATACCTGCGTCCGTCGCGTGGCTGTTCCGTTCATGGCGTGGCCAACGGCCTCCGATCAGCGTTCTTCAAATTTGTTTCCGCCGGGAGTCACACTTCCGCTCCGCGGGACTGTTCGGCCGCTTCACGAGCAGCCGGAGATTCGAAAGAGGGGGATTTGCGTGCGGTTTTTCGACGCGCGGCGTTCCAGGCTTTTTTAGCCACAACGGCGGCGGGAGCGAAGCGCCGCGCACTGGCGCGAGCCGAAGCCGCGATTTCGAGGGTCAAGACGCGGCCGGGGTCGCTGGGGTCCGTTTCGTTCCATCGCTTTCGAAAGACGATCCAGGCGATGGACAGGCCGATGGCCAGCAGGGTTCCGGCAGCGACCACGAGGAGGCGGGGAGGGAAGGATTTTTTGGAAGGGACGACGGCGGGGTCCAGAACTTTCACGGAAGGAATTTCCTTGGCTTCCTGGACTTTGGCGAGTTCGTACTGCTGGGTGAGCAATTCGAAAATGGTTTCCTGAATTTTGGTGCGGCGATAGAGGTCGGCATAGGTGACGCCGAGAAGGGGAAGTTTTCGAATGGAGGGATAGAGGGAGGCTTTCTCCGTACCGTTGGGAGAGGTTTCGCCGACACCCAGGTTGGTGAGTTGCTGGCGAAGTTCTCCGACGCGAGCCTGGAGCGAGCGGACGCGGACGTTGTTCGCGGTATAGATCTGCTCGATTCCGCGCAATTCGGATTCGGCGGCGATCAACTGGCCTTGCAGGACGGCGGCGGCTTCGACCATGGCTTTGCCCTGGGCGGGGATATCAATGGCGGTGTTCTTGCTGGCGAATTCGCTGAACTGCCTGGCCGCCAAATCCAAATCGCTTTTGACGCTGCGCAGCCTTTCTTCGAGGAAGATACGCTCGCGCCGGGCGGAGGAGGTGCTGACTTCGGCGACGAGGCGGTCGAGTTCGGTGACATAGGCCTGAGCCATGGCGGCGGCGCGGCGGGGGTCGTGATCGGTAACGGTAATGGTCTGGATGCCGCTTTTGCGGTCTTCGGAGATGGAGGTGCGCTCGGCGAGTTCCTTGCGGGTGTCCTCAAGCTTGGACGTGCGATAGACGCGGGAAAGCTGGAATTGGGCGATGAGGCGGTCGGCCACGGTGCGGCTCTGGAGAACGCCGACGAACAAGGCGCCGGAATTTTTCATGCCGAGCAGATCGCCGGCCATACCGCCGAGGGCCGCGCCACCGCGGGAAGAGAGAGCGGCCAGCATGCCCATGCCCGAGCCCATGGAAGATTCGGGCGGCATCAATTGCGTGGTGGCCTGATAGCGCACCGGAATCAGAAAAGCGAGAAGGGTGCTGGCGAGGAGACCGGCGAGGGCGGCGCGCCGCAGGATGCGCCGGTTCTCCCACAGGAGACGCATGCGGGCGATCCATTGCTCGCGATCGGCCGCCACAGAGGCCTCGGACTCCAAGTCCGGCTCGTCGAACAACGCCACGGGCACAACCGGAGTCTCCGGTTGCGTTTCCTTTGCGCGGCGCGCGGCGGCGGCGGTGGAATCGTTATTGGTCATGGTGCCTCACTGCCTGTTCCAACCCCGCGGCGAGAAGCGAACGCCAAGCGAGGTCGTCCAATTGGATTGCGCGCCGGGAGCCAAGAGCGGGAAATTCGATATTTCGTACTGAATGGTTCCGGAAATATTCAAATCCGAGCGCAGCCAGAGACTGGCGTTGATGCCTCCGTCATTGATGGTTCCGCCGGAGGGAATGAAGTCCTGGCTGATTTTCTGGTGGCGGTAGAAGGACTGCACGCTGCTGCGAGGACTGAGCCAATAGGTAAGCCAGGCCTGCGCGCCCTGCCCCTGGCGGCCCATCCAACTGCCCAGCAAATTGCCGTTGTTGGTGTAACCGTTGATGTAGCGCAGATTGAAATAATAGAATCCGTGGCTCATCCACCCGCCCAGAGGGTTATCGGTGTAGCCGCCCTCGGCGCGCAAATCAAGTTTGGAAAGTTTGGGAAACCTGGGGATATAGATTCCCGCGCTCCAGACGGCCCGTTCCGGATAGCCCGTGGGCAGGAAGACAACCTGATCCTCGGCGAAGCAATTGGCGTACAGGGTCAGCCAGTTGCGAAGTTTGGGGAGGCGATAAGTAAAGTCGAGACCGGTGCGGCGGTCTCCGGAATCTTGTGCGCTTCCCGGCGCCGTTTGGCCGGTCTTGAAAGTTCTCAGAAGGTTGCCGGGGGTAAAGGGAAGACCGGGACCGGCAAAGATGGACGTGGCGGAGAATCCAAACTCGAAATTTTTGGTGGGTTTGAAACTGAACCTCTCGCCATGGAGGATGGGCTGGGGATTGAGGGGCTGCGACCAGGAACCGATCAGCCCGGAAGGGTCGCGAACGAACTCCTGGCCGCTGAGCTGCCCGATGAATACTTCCATGTGCATGGGGCCCAGCAGCTTCGAAATACCCGGCAAATAAAGTGGAGCAACCCGATTGATGCGGAACATATTGATGGGTTCCGCGTTGTCGCTGAACATGAGCGGGCCGCCCGCGCCAGGCCCCCACCAGAGGCTTTGGCGTCCGAAGGTGACCTGCCAGTTTTCAAAGTTCAGCCCGACATAGGCGTCGAGAACGCGAATGCGATTCAGCGCGCGAAACGGCGCGGCGGGAGGAAGATTGCCGGGAATGGAATCCACCGCGGCGATGGTCTGGCGAACGGCGTCCGAAATGGGCGGTGCTCCCGGGGCGTGCTGGTATTCGGCGCGAACGTAGCCCACCCAGCGGCCGGCGGTGCTCCAGGCGGAGAAGCCATCCACGGAATTGAAGCCTTGCTGGTAGGGACGGCCGAAATCGTTGAAGATGGTTTGGCCGAAATGATAGCCGTCGGTGAGTGGCTGTCCGGAAATGCCGGTG